>Ga0222644_1000034_pt1 | contig 86753 bp, 119 predicted proteins | sample AntAcemetagen291_FD_179800 | JGI IMG/M metagenome (GOLD analysis project Ga0222644, IMG submission 179800) | Saline water microbial communities from Ace Lake, Antarctica - #291 | ecosystem: Environmental > Aquatic > Non-marine Saline and Alkaline > Saline | place: Antarctica: Ace Lake...
ATGATAAATCTTAAGGTCTGCACTATTTCCCCAGCGAGCTTCTACATTGTCACTAAATAGTGTATGTCCGGATATAGTACCACCAGTAAGAGGAAGATTTCCGCCACCGACCTCTACTATAGACGCCGTGCCGCTGTCCTTCTTGATGTACATCTTACCGTCATAGGTATTGATGGCGACTTCGCCGAGAGATAATTGAGATACGGTTGGAGTGCCGCCCTGCGTTGCAGAGCGTCTCAGTTTGATAGTTTGTGCCATGTGGCTCCCCCTAAAACTTGCGTATATACGCTAGGTTATATTGTTTGTTTTTAGAATGTGCCGCCGTCAAGGATACCTGTGAAGGATGCTGCAAAGTTTCCTGCAGTCATTAACTTAGAAGTAGTACTTCCATCATTGACCTGCCAGTAGTCGGTTGCTTCGTTCCAAAGCAAGGATACGTTAGTAGCAGTTCCTCGTTCAATTTCAAAACCAGCGTTCTCAGAAGGAGTACCTGTTTCGTCATTGTTGAGCAGCATAATAGAGTCGCCAATAGCAACAGTATTAGAATTTACAGTAGTAGTTGTACCGTTTACAGTAAGATTACCTTGAACAACAACGTTGCCCGAAGCTGTCATTGTAGATGCAGTAATATCATCGGAGTTTAATGCTCCGTCTACAGTTACATTGTTAAACGTTACGTTCGAAGTAGTTGCAACGGCCTGACCGATAGCAAAAGTAACTTTATTGTTGGAAGCTGTAGTTGTTACACCGGTGCCGCCTTCAAAGTCTAGAGTTTCTGTGAGAAGTGCTACTGCGTCAGAGCCTGAATCGCCTGTAACGTTTAGAACACTTGCAACATTTGCAGTACCTGCGGCAGTTAAACGACCTTGCCCATCTACTGTGAAAGTAGGAATAGCAGTAGTAGAACCATAGCTTCCTGCAGTTACAGCAGTATCATCAAGATCAATAGTAACTTCATTATCAGAAACAGTAGTAGTAATACCTGTATCACCGGTAAAGGTTAAGGTATCTGTGAGAAGTGCTACACCATCTGTACCACTATCGCCTGCAATATTAAGAGTAGTCGCTAGAGAAACTGTTGATGCGGCGGTTACAAGACCTTTTGCATTTACAGTAAGTACGGGAATTGTAGTAGTGGATCCGAATGTACCAACATTACCATTAACAGTAGCAAGAGTAAGAGCTGCAGATACTGCGGCTGTGCCATTAACAGCTGAAAGTGTTGCAGTAGCATCACCAGTAAGGCTAAGATTGCGCGGAGTTGCCCACTGTGTAGCGGTTGCGGCATTACCTGTTAAAGCACCTACAAACGAAGTAGATGTAATAGAAGTCGCACCAGTTACTACACCAGCATCAACATTGATCGTGCCATCAAGAACAATAGCAGACCCCGCAGCTGGAGTAAGATTAAGTGCACCCGTAGAGGCGGAAATTGTATTAGCGTTGACATTTATATTATCAACTTGTAAAGCTGTAAGAGTACCGACAGAGGTAATTGCAGTTTGAGCTGCTTGTGTTACAGTAAGTGCTGTACCACTGACATTGCCAGTTACGTTACCCGTTAAGTTACCTGAGAAGGTTGCTGTAATAGTTCCTGCAGCAAAGTTCCCTGAGCTATCTCGCAGTACTAGCTTACTCGCTGTGTTTGATGCGGTCGCTGCAGTAATAATATCAGTATAATACTTACCACCAATGGCGTCAATATCACCAGTACCGCCACCAGGGCGTCCTATAAATAATTTGTTGGAACTAGCTGAATATGCTAGTTCTCCATTCGCGAGTGCGGTAGGTGTTGCGGTACTAGTACTTCTTTTGATTAGAATTGTTTGAGCCATTTAGGTTCTCCGGTCAGCCTTAAAAGGCCCCTGCGTCAAGCGTATCATCATCCTCTGCAACAACTAAGTTAGTCCATGCAAAAACTCCTGCGCTTATTTCGCGGTATACTTTGATTTCATTGTCATCCTCGTCATACCACGTATCACCCTCTGAAACATTTGTTCCTGTAGGCGTATCGGTAGACCGAAAGTCTTGATCTGCAAGTTGCTCTAAAGCATCCTGCACGTTTGTTGCTGTTACTGTGCCGTGGGGAGTAACACTAATTCCGGAAGCACTTGTTAAACCGATAGCAATACCCCTGGCCTCTACTAAAGTAGTATCTGTACTAATATCTAACGATACAGCCTCTGAGGAAGAGGCTGTAATAGTTGTAACATTTTCGGATACAGTAATATTAGTAGTAATATCAGACACTATCTTGTAACTCCTTGGTTAAGGGTCACTGACCCGTGTAAAAGTTTTTGTACAACGGTATCACTTGTTGTAAAGATCTCTAGATCATACTGATAAGTGCCTGCAGCTATCGCATTCGTAACGCTGTTCGATAGGCTCATCTGAATTTTACCATTTGTGGGTGTGGGAATATTGCACGTAAACGTAGCCGTTAAAGTAGTTGAAGACTTAGTCGGTCTTAGCTGGGCACGTGCAGAGTACCCGGTCAAGTTTTTAACTGTTCCAGACTCAGATACTGTAAACTCTAACGCAAAGTCGGAACCTTGGTCAATAACTAGGTCGTAGCGGGCTGCTGTCATTTGATTTTCTCCATTACAGAATTATAGCCAAATTGAGGTGCTATGTCAAGATTTATTTTTTTCATGGTATTAAGAAAGATCTCCGATTATAACTCTCACATTATTACTGGAGTCATACACTTTTGTCGTGCCTCCGACAATTTCGGTACGAGCACCTGATGTTCCGCTTTTCATTGCTAACGTTCCGGCGGATTGATCGAAAAACATATGAGCACTTGCTGAGTCTCCTACAAAGAAGTCTCCAGTTTCATTTAAAGCAGCCCCTGAACCTGTAAGAGTAGTACCGTTTATTTTTGCAGCATTATCTACGCCACCGGTTTGTCCTGTAGGACCTACTCGTATATCTCTTGTAAGAATTTTGTCGGCATCTAAGATATCTACGTTTAGTGTATCAAAGGTAGCATTTCCTAAGGTTTCTAAAGTACTTGCTAAAGAGATAGAGGGAGTACTTGTTGCATTTGATACGCTTATTCCTGTACCTCCGGATACGCTTGTTACAGTACCCTGAGGTATAGTAGTATTACCAGCCAATGCCGTAGTGGGGGTAGTACCTATTTGCAAGAGTGAAGTATTACCAGCCAATGCCGTAGTGGAGGTAGTACCTAAAGCTAACGTTGAGTATGCTGTATTACCAGCCAATGCCGTAGTGGAGGTAGTACCTATTTGCAAGAGTGAAGTATCACCTGCCAAAGCAGTAGTAGAGGTAGTACCTATCTGTAATAAACTTGTATCACCAGCCATTGCAGTACTACTTGTAGTACCGAGAGTTAGTAAAGTCGGTTTTCCAGAAAGAGCACTATATGCTCCGCTAAAGGAAGAGGTGCCTGCACCTATAGCGGTTCGTACTTCTGACGCAGTTATGCCTGTTTTTAAAGCAGGAGTTCCAGCATTATCATATAGCGCAGGAGACTCAGTGTTAGTAGCGTTAGCATCTATATCATCTAACTTAGTTTTTAGAGTATTTGTAAAGTCGTTAGCGGTCTGACTATCAGCAGAAATTACTCCTGAAGCAATACTTATTCCACTACCAATTTTTACACCTCCAAGGACGCTGGCGGTAGAAGTAGGCAGAGAATAGTTATTTGCATTAGTATCAATAGTATTAAGTTTAGTGCCATCGGCAGCAATATCCCTTCCATCAACGGTTCCAGTAACAACTAAAGCACCTGTTAGTGTTGCGCCTGTTGAGGTAGTATTAAACTTATTACTCCCTTGGTAGCGAAGATATACAGAATTTGAGTCAATTTTAAACTGCTCTCTCCAAGTAAAGTCAACCCCCTGCTGCTCTCCTACTGTTTGACTGGCAGGTGAGGTAAAGATGCTATAAAGTCCACTGCTCTGGCTCCACTCGGTGTGAAAAACATAACCAGCTTCCGTTACTATCTCATCCTCATCATGCCCTACTCGAATATTAAAGTTTCCGCGACCATCGTTATACGAGATAAGGTGTTTATCGTTTTCAAAATGTATGGAGTTTGCAGTATTAAGTGCAATCCCCCCTGTGAAAGTCTTGATGCCGGACATTGACTGAGATCCAGTGGTACGAATAACAGTACTATCGACCGCTAAAGCTCCAGTTGAAGTTGTGTAAGACACGCCATTGCTTCCACTCAGAGCAGATCGTGCAGGAGTAGTAACTCTTGCATCGGTAAAGTAAAGGTTATTAGTACCTTCGTCCAGATTATCTGTTGTAAGACCTGCGAGGGACGAAGGAGTTCCTGTTACGTCCCCTATAAAAGTGCCATAAAAGGTTCCTGCTTCTACTTTTTCGCTACCAAAAGTCCAACCTGCAAGGTTGTTGCTAGGCCCTACTCCATTTTCGGCATAGACCAGACTCTTATTGCCTTGACTTCCTCGTGCTACTTCAATACCTGCTGTTACCGTGCTTGCAGGGGTACCGGCCATATCACTGTTTATAAGGATCTTGTCGTCATAAGTAGATAAAGAACCTCTTACAGCAACGTCATTTGTAAAAGTTTTATTACCTGCAATTGATTGAGCACCTGAAGTACGCACTACAGTAGAATCTGCCGAGAAGTTAGTGCCTGATAAGCTTACACCTGCACTACCTGTATACTCAGTATTAGTGTTTGTAAGAGTAACATCTGCTCCAGACCCTTCAAGAGTCAAAGTAAGTGTTTGATCAGTAACTGAAGCACCTGTAACATTGTTATCCGGTAGAGTATATACGGTATCAGTAGAGCTTATAGTTACTGTATTAGCGGCATCGTCTTTAACTAGGGTTACGTTAGTGCCTTGCGTTATAATACCCGCTGCTAGATCTCTTATTTCTTCATCGGTTCTTTGGGTGTTAGCAGAGCTTATAGTTACTGTATTAGCGGCATCGTCTTTAACTATGGTTACGTTAGTGCCTTGCGTTATAATACCCGCTGCTAGATCTCTTATTTCTTCATTGGTTCTTTGGGTGTTAGTGTCAGACCAAGGTACATTAACATACATCTTATCTGTATCTATCTCTACGGGATAGTTTTTTCCGGACTCCGTATAACCTATCTTAACAAGACCTGCTACAGTATCGGTAGCCGTAGTATACTGTGTGTTTGTAAAAGTAACATCAGAGACTCCTTCACGAGCTAAAGTAAGGACTTGGCCTGCAACTGAAGCATTAGTAACGTTGTTAGCAGGAAGAACATATACTGCAGGCACAGTTACAGTGTCTGTGCTCGCATCTCCTCTTATTAGAGTGATGGTGCTTCCACTAATTGTAAGAGCATTAGCTGCAGAGGTCAGAGACTGATTAGAGTTTTTAGCAGTTTTGAGTCCTATAGCGGTAGCAGTATCCGTGGCGAAGTTTTCATTATCGCCAAGAGCAGCGGCTAACTCATTCAATGTATCCAGAGCGGCAGGAGATGAGTCAACTAAGTTAGAGACTGCGGTGTTAACATAAGTCTCCGTAGCATATCCCGAATCCAAACTAATTGTGGCTATTTGATTTGGCGTACTGCCCGTTACTGCAAGATTCAAACCTGTGGTAAAGTTAAGAGTAGTTGCGGCAGTTCCTTCTGAAGTTCCATCTTCTTGAACAATTACACCTGCTGTTGAGTTTACAATAGAATTTGCATCAATGGTAACACCGGAAAGTATTAGATCGGTTCCATCAAACAAAATGTGCTTATCTGCTTTACCAAAAACCATCTTACCGCCAGTAAGATCCATAAAGGCACCAGCCTCTGTGCCGGTAGGAGAAGCATCTGCGTCTGGAATACTTCCACCTTTAATAGTACCTGTGGTTATGTCCCCAAGATCCGCAGTCATCGCTGATAAACCGCCTGTGATATTCATCTTGCCAGCGGTTATACTAGTTGCACCTATTCTGTCTGCATTTATAGTACCTGCGTTTATGTCTCCTGCGTTCAGGGTTCCTCGCAGCTCCATTGTGCCAGCAGATTGATCCCAGAATACATACTTATCAGAAGACGCATCGCCTAAGTAAAAGTCTCCTGCAGAGTTTAAGTGGGCTCCTTTTCCAGTCAGAGTAGTTCCGTCTATTTTTGCTACAGTATCTCTATTTCTTGCAGTACCGGTTCCAGTTCCTCCTTGAGTAGCTGTAAAGATACTTCCAATAGTATAAACTACGCCGGTTGTTCCTGCGACAGTATTCCACTGTGTTTGTGTAGTGTTTCCTAAGGCTGTAATGTAATACTCTGTGCCGTTAACAAAACTAGGTGCTGATACTTCGGCAGAAGGACCAACTCTAATATCTCTTGTTACAATTGCATCAGAGTCTAACATTGTAGTATTTAAAGTTTCAAAAGTACCTACATCAACAACTAGCTCTTTAAACTTTCCTGAAGTTGCAGATATATGATCAGCAGTTATAGTGCCGTTTACAATTAAGTCACCATCAATAACTTCTTCTTGCTTATTCCATGCACCAGAGCCTTCGTATATCCAAACAGTTTGAGCTGTAGGATTACTCTGTGTACCAGTAAAAAAGAAAGCTTGATCATCTAGTACCGCAGCGTCAGGTTGTGCACCTGAACCGTCGCCCCATCGGCTGTTGGCTAGTGCCGAAGTTGTAGGCAGTGTAGTAACTTGTATGTGCCAGCGACCTGCACCTCTAGTTCCAGGAGTTCCGTCTATAGCACCCGTAGCGCTTCCAGCAATACCGCCAGTAGAGCTAGTAGGGAAGTATGCTGAAGGAATTACAAGGCCGTTTTGTGCAACAACAGTATGTCGGATCCAGTAGTACTTTGTTATTTGCGTTTGCTCTACTATTATGTCAGAGAGGCTAACAGCTTGCGTCGTGTATATTAAAGTTGCAGCGGTTCGATCATTTGTACTAGAAGCCCACACTTCGGTACTATGTGTGGCAGTATTAAAAGTAGCTGAGTTTGTCCAAGCAAGATTAATTGCTCCCTTAGTAGAAGTACTAGCAGTTAGGGCTTGTATTCCTGCAGGGGCAGAAACAACTGCATTATTGACAGATCCGCTGGCATCTAGTTCGAGTTCTTTCGTGAAGTCTGAAGTCTTAATGTTACCAATTAAGTACGCAGAGTCGTTGTGCTCTGTAGCAGTTACCTGCACCAAGCCATTAGATTGAAAGTTCAAGCTGTCTATACGAAAGTACTTATCTACCCAATTAAATCTTGTGTTATTAATTTGTATTATTTCACCAGTTAAAAGAAGATAGCCCTTTGAATCCAAAGTAAAGGATATGTCTAAACCATAGCGAGACTCGTCTAGAAACTGTTGAATATTAATCCGAGAGTTAAAGTAGTTAGAAACTCCAGGCATAGCAAATTGTCCGCTTCTACGGATGCCTTTGTCTTCCTTTAAGTAGGTAGAGTTAAAGTAGGTAATAGATCTTGCATTGTAATTATTTTGTGGATCAATTACCTGAGCAGACATACTATTATAAGTACCTTTCTGCCCTTTGTCCTGTAGTTGAATCTTACCGATGATGTCTCCATCATTGATTATTTGATAGTCTTCAAAAGACGCAGGAGCTGCTTGCTTAATAGCTAACTCATACTTACCATTAGCATATCTTAGTATACCATTAAACTGTTTAAGCATAGTATTAATGTTATCAAACAAAGGAACAGAAGTATCTATAATTTGGTTCATTTGGTGGCGGGTTACAAAGCGCTGCTCTGGCTCTTCCCAGCCTACATACTTCCAGTATTTTACATCATCAGAATCATATAAGGAGTATCCTGGAGAGTTAAAGCCCTCTACAATGTTTGTAAACTTTTTAACCAGAGGGTTGCCCGAAGCTGTGAAGCCGTCTAGTATAGATACGGCTAAAGTAGAGCTGTTAGGCCCGCTTAGAGAAAGATTGCTGGTTAAGTTGCCTGTAGTAGGTCTTGTACCTATTACAGCATTTGCTGAAGCTTGCCAAACCTTGCCGTCTATCCAGTAGTATTGCCCTTGCTTGAAAGATCTCCAGCTATTCCACTTGTATCCTAGTTTTCCAATAACATTAGTAAACACAACTTCTGTAAATGTTGTAGCAGTAGTAGAGCCACCACTTTCTATATTTACAATTCGAGTAGCATAGCTCTTTACCGTTCCTTCAAATAGTAACTTTGAGTTACCCTCTAGTTTGTATACTCCGGAAGGGGTAACAGTGCCTGGAACTTGTATAGTTACGTCCGAAGGTGTGTCACAGTCTCGCGCGGCTTGTAGAAAGCTGTCTAGACTTATATCACTGTCTTCTAAACCCTTTCCGTATCTTTTACTTTGTAAGTAGTCAAGTAGTTGAAGAGCTGGGTTAATAGATACGCGGGAGTCTTCCCCGTTTTCGCCGGGGCCTATAGAGTAGAAATCTCCAGTAGTAGGACTAAAATCGTAAGGCATGGGATCTTTAAGTCTGGCTATATACTTTTCAGAAGCAGCAGACACATATGTATAACTTAGGACCTCTCTTTGTATTTTCTGGGTTATAATATCATTAGAATCATATCTTAAAAGCTCTAAGGCTCTACCATTATAAGACGCAGATACTTGAGAAGAGGCATTATTAAGATTGACAAGATTATGGTTTCTTATTGTGCACACAGCACCGCCTGTTAAAGCATTAAACCTGCTTTTTACCCCCTGCATGCCTGAATTATTATCTAGTACCTTTATACTCTCTTGGAGAAAAACATTACCTTTTTCCAAGATCTCAAAAATAGCATTCGTAGTCTGTCCTGCAAAGTTAAGACTTATAAAGTCGCCTACATTGCATTGTGCATAAAAAGGGTTAGATGTGCCAAAGTTAATCTCTCTGTGCCCCCCTAGCGCGGCTGTATTTAAGTAGTTGCCAATCGAAACAACAGTTGTAGAAGGGGCAGCACCACTCTCTAAATAAGCTGATGTATGCTCTTTATGGTCATATGTAACCATATGCCACTTGTCCGTTCCTTTTTTCATATAGAACGCAGTAGCAACACCTACTTGCGGGTTAGCTGACAACCTGAACTTATAGTTTAAAAGACTAGAGCTTTTATAGTGCGACCACTTGTCTATAATCTTTACACTGCCACCAATCTGCACATCAGTAGAAGTATGGTGAATGGTTACAGTATCTCCTAGGTTAAAGTTAGACTGATCTGCGTTTCCATTTACACTATCTACATCATAACTATAATCATAGTTATAGGCTTTTATCTTTTTGCCTTGTATAACAAACTCAAGTTTTGGGATAGTAGTTTCGCCTTCCCCGATTTTATACTTAGATACTACATATGCTGTATCGAGCAGTCTATGGTTTGGGCTCCAGTAGTTGTTTTTATTCAATTCTGGGATAGTAGTTTGTATTTTGAAAGATTTATCAGCAGAGAGCTGGGTCAAAAGATCGTTTGAGTCTTGGTTCGGCTTACCCGTATGCACAAATAGGGTAGCAGGTGCTGTGGAACTACCAGAGCCGGCTAGGCTAAAAGTTGTTTCATGCTGAAGGCCTTGGCCTCCGAACGTGTTAGAGTCAAAGCCAAAGTTAGGTAGAAAGTTAAGGCCATTAAAACCTCCAGAGTTGATAGCTCCACCTATATTAAAAGAAACAATTTGTCCGTCACTATAAAAGTTAAAAGATGTGCTAGACCTAGAACTTGCTCCTGCGAGTACATCACCTTTGTCTGCTCTTCCGTAACAAACTACAGAGGCATCTGTACCCGTAGCGGCACTTCGAGCATTAGAGTCATTTAAGTCTAAACATACACTACTGTTATCATCTATATGTATATCATATATGCCGCCAATTTCACCCTCACAGAACGCGTGTGCAACATATACTTCTCTAGGGTCTGAGGCTAGAATGTCTGCGAAGATAGGTACGCTATCTACTTTTTGAACTCCGTAAACAACGGGGAGGGACTGAGCACTTAAATTAAACTGTAAATCGACCTCTCTATCTACTTCGACTTGGTATTCTACGGTTTTCTTTCCGCCTATTAAACCTGCGAAACCTCCTCGCTTTTTCATCTTGTAACGAGTTTCTTGGGCTTGATAAGTTGCAATAAGGTTTATAGACCTTTCTGCGTGTGCAAAACCTGCATCAAATTCGTACTCTGGACGTATAAGAGCCTCTACATCGGATTGCCCTGTGATACTCAAAGCTCTGTGGGCTGAGTCAGACGTTGTACGAGTTTGTACACGAACAAAATCACCCCAATGAGAGGTAAGGTTCCAAGAAACTTTTGAGTCTTTAAAAGAGTCATCTACTATAGACCCTTTTGAAATAATGCCTCTAAATATAAGAAAAGGTGTTCCTATGATCTCACCTCCAGTATGCAGAATAGTTGTTCCATCTGCAGCATAAACATTAGATGGATAAGAGTGCGCTCTGTAAATCATGACCTCTCGGTTAACATAATTTACATAGTTTGTTGCTTCTTTATTTCCGATTAAAGAACTTATCTCTTCGGACGCAAAAGAAAGAGCGTACTCCTGGTTTCCAGAAACTGCTGTTAAAGAGGTATCCATAGGCGTTAACGATACTGTTTTATTATCGTTAGTAAACGTATTTATTCTTACATACTTATTGTTGTTAGCATTTCCAGTACTCTCTAAGAGTACTACATCACCTTCTTGAAAGCCGGCTTCTAATAAATCTGTAGTTGTTGTCATGCTTGAGGTAGTAAAAGCAGCATTCGTCGTTATAACAGTGCCTATGGCAGTGCCTGAAAGCACTAAGCTCATGTTTGAAGCTTTTGCTTGCGTCGTTTCGTTTACAGTACCAACTTTTAGTACTTTATTGGCTACATAAGTCTGCGAACCATTAAGATTCTGCTTAGAGTCCTTAGAAAGATCGTCAAAGTCTACATTAATTGTGGCGTCTGTAATGTACGCGTAATCTGTTGCCTTTCCTGAGACAAAACCGGAAGAAGCTACCGCTTTAGGCTTCTCGAATTTTATTAAATGAAAGTAAGAATACGGATCATTGTCTATAAGTGATGTTTTTAATGCTGTATCAAGAGTTCTATCTGCCATGATCTAGTTACTAACCTCCTCAAGTTTTAGCGAAAAGCTATATAAGTTATTTGTGTTTAGGGTGTACTCTCGGGTGTCCGAGGTTTGAATTACTTTAATTTTAGGGTCTGCAAAGTTTAAAACAGCTCCGCCTGTTACAGCCTTAGCAAGGCCTGGGCTAATGGTTAGAGCTGTGCCGTCTACTTGAGTTACCATGTATGCCTTTGTGTGTGCACTATTTTGGCTATCCGCTATAGTGAATAACATACCAGGTTTTATATCTGTGCCTGCATTGCCGGAGGATATAAGAGCTGTAGCACCTGCAGTTGCATTGCTTGCTACAGTTCTAATAGTAGGGCCTTGTAGTCTGTACTGGGGTAGGGAGACAAAAAACGATGTTAGCGTTCCTCTTTTATGCAGAAGAAAGTTATAAATAGGATCAAACTCATCTTTTGTGAGAGGGTTGTAACTAATGTCAATACCCCATTTGTGATAGACATGAGAACGCGTTATAACTCTGCCTGAGTTTGTTCTGTCTCTCATTATAGGCTGCTCAGACGCAAGCTTTACTGATGCAAAGCCTGGTCCATAAGTACCTGAAGAGTCGTTTCCAGCATCGTTTATTCGATTATTAGGATCTGGTAAAGTATTTTGAATTGCCATTTTTAGTTATTCTCCTATCGAGTCGTGTTCGCGCTATCTGACATAATGTCAACGCCTTCTAAGAACATCTCTCCATGTGCGTTTGCGGACTCTCGTATCATGCCGATTATATTCCCTCTTTGATTCATTAGTAAGTCTTCTACACCCGCAGCGTCTACTGCATTGATTGAGAAGTTTACATTTGTAGTTGCGCCGGTACTTTGACCTGAAGGTATAATTTCTCCTGCAGTTTCTGGCATGAACACTTCTGGTCCTTGCTCACCAACAATATAGCCTCCACCGGCTCTGTGTTTGTAACCAGAGAAGGCAGGCTTAAAGTTAGTCATACCACTTCCGGTTCCACTCTCTCCGCGAGCATAGCCTAACTCACCAGAAGGGCTGCGTGCTGAAGCCATGTCTACGGAGTTTTGACGATTGCCTACTGATACAGAAGCAGGTGCTCCTCCGCCTACTGAAGCTCCTCCTCCAGAATAGGAAGTTCCTGATATAATAGCTAACTGAGCCGCTCCTAACGCGATTATACCTGCAGTTAGTGCGCCGCCAAAAAGGGGGCCAGCTCCAAGTGGTGGAGGTGCCCAAGCCGCCATAGCTGCCGCTGCTGTAGATAATACCACAGAGGCCATTTGTAGCTTTTTATTTTGTTCAAATGCTTTTCTTTTTGCACCTTCTTTCTTCTTTTCCAGTGCTGCCATTTTAGCAACAGAACCTGCAGACTTACCGTCTCTTTTCTTCTCTGCGGCTATTTCAGCATCTATTCCTGCAATTTTTGCACTTGAAGCAGCTGAGGCTATATTACCCAAAGTAGCCATTCCTGCTGCTGCGAGAGCTAAGCCGTCTGCTGTAGTTGCTGTATTTGCTGTAAGTTTTTCTGAGAAGGCAGTAAAAGCTTCTCCCATTACAAAGCTACCTTCAACTACTGCACTTACTAGCAACCCGTCAGGTCCTAGTTTTTCAAGTTGAGACACCATAGGTGCTACTGCATCTCCTAGCATTTTTATCTTGTCAGAGCCTGAGGCGCCTCCATATATTTCTTGATTTTCTTCACCCTTGCCTACTACTGACATCATTCCACCTAGAGTTTCTCCTCCAAGTCTTGCGTGTTCAGAAACACGTTCTTTTATCAAGTCAAGGCGAGTTTTCTCTTGCTTATTTGCTAGCTTTAGTAGGGCTACTTCTTGCTCGTACCCGGTTTGACCTGCTTTGACGGCCAAGGCCTGCTCTTCTATTAGCATAGTTCTAGAGAGTGTTTGTTCTGCGGATAACTGTTGTAGTGCAACGTCCTTCAGCCCTGCATTATTAAGAGAGTCTCTGTAGTTTGTAGTAGCTTGAAGCATTATTCCTTCTACTTTTCTGTATTGGTTCATAGCTACATATCTATCTCTTAGAGATTGCAGCTCTTCTTCGTTACTAACTCCGAACTTTTCAAAAGCCTCTGATAATTTGGTGGTCTGAATACCGCTATCTAGTGTTCTTATAACAGCGGCCAGACCTTTGTCTAAAACTTTAATCTGCTCCGCAAAATCTCCAGAAACTGCAGACTCCTTTGCAAACAGTGCTTCTACCTCTGCACCCGCATCTTTCAAGGCTTGAAAAGAGGCTTCTGTTTTATTTAGTTCTCGACTGAGGTCATCGAAGGAGCTTTCTGCACTACCGATAGTTTCTGCGGTTAAGTTGCTTAAGATAGTATCCACTTCTGCAATATTCTTAGACATAAGCTTGAACTCGTCACTACCTTTCTTATGTTGTGACAGACCTGCTTTCATTGTTTCTGAAAGACTTAAGAAGGCCCTTCTTGTTGAGATAAGGCGGCCCTCACTTGGGCCTGCCGCAGCCGCTTCTAGCTGTGCGATTTGTCCTGTAAGTGTTGCTTGGTCTTCTAATGCTTGATTCATGGAGGTTATTGCACCTACTCTGTCTTCAGAGCTGACTCCGCCTCTTAATCTCTCGCCTACTATTCTTTCCCATATTTTTCCTCCAATGCTTACCTCTTCTCCTTCTGTATTACTAACCCCTGCTTTATCTAGCAGGGCTCGAGCACTTGCTTCAGTCTCTTTAGCGGCGGCCAATTTTCTTTGAGCGGCAGCAAGATCCATACCTTGGTTTACACTTTCTGCAATTCTTAAATCTCTTACATGAGTTAGTGTTTGTTTCATTAAACCATTTTGAGCTTTTAAACTTATAAGGTATCTTTCGGAAGCAGTTGCGGCCAGTTCGTAGCTTTCTGCCATTTGCTTAATAATATTCGGAAATTCTTCAAAACGTTCCTTACCTTCTTCGAGTACATCAGCTAAAGGGTTTACAACTTCTTTTGCATCGTCTCCGAACAACCACTTAACACCTTCCCATAAAAGCATTGCGCCCAGTATTATTTGTCCAATAATAGGAATAGATTGAAGCAGTGCTAAACCGAAAGCTTTTACACTAAGAGCTGCGAAAGCAGCTCCGGAAGCTACTCTCATGTAAGCTGACGCTAAAAATCCTTTCTCTGCGGTTGAGATTTTGAGCTGTACAGACTCTCGTATCATTTCGGCGCGGAGTAGTTGTATTGTTAATCTAAAGTTTCCTGCAGACGCCGAGGCAAGTATATCAGCCTGTGCTGATTTCTTTGTGGCTAGAGTTTCCATTTCTTGGGCGTTAGTAAGCTGGTATAAAGCAAACTCATTTTCTTTTATTGCTAATGTTTTCTTTTTAATAATAGCTGAGTCTGCTCCGTGGGCTTTAAGCATCCCAGGCATCTGCTTTTTATGGAGGTCGACAGATTTTCTTAGGCTATTTTGTGCTTTAGTGTAGTCGTCGGAGGAGGCGGTGCCTTCTGCTATTTTTACGGACAACTTATTGAATACTTTAGGAGACGATGCAGTAGCTTTTGTAGCTGCAATAGTTTCTTTTGCAGAGTCTGCCATGCCTTTAGCCATGAGGGCCGAAGCTTCTCCTGCTTCGGTTAGGGCGGGCACCATCATATTTACAACGCCTGTTCCAAGAACGCCCATAGTTGCTATTAAAGCTCCCATGTTTCCAGCCAAAAAGCCCGCTATAGGGCCTGCTACGAAGTTTACAAAGTTCATGCCTGCTTTGACCAGGTCATCAAACGTAGCAGCTAACTGGTTGAAGGGGTTGCTTTTTACGGTAGCTGAAAGCGCTCCAAATTTTGAGTCTCCCTGCTCAATAATAGCATTTGTAAAAGCCATTCTTCTTTCAAACTGAGTTAATTCAGTAGCTGCGACACCTATAGAGGCTGCGTACTTTTCGGTAGCATCATCAAGTCTTACCATAATACCTAATTCATCGAGTATTTCTGGCTCTAACTTAGCGGCACCTCGTACGAGTCTATCTAGGGCGTCTGTCATATCACGGCCAAGGGCTAAGGAAGCCCCTTTAGCTACTTTTGTGAGTCCTTCCATTTGATCTTCACTGAAGCCTGCGGAAACGCCTATTGCCAAAGCCCTCATAGCATCGGCAGAGGATACAGCATTTTCGGTAATTTCTCTAAGGTTTTTTGTAACTATTGTCAGGTTTTCACCTGCAGCGCGACCTGTAAATAAAAGTCCTTCATTCAACTGCTTTACCGCTTGAGATCTAGAAAGAACTCCGAAGGCGGCGGTTACTGCAAACACGTGAGCTGCTAAGGTTGCGTAGGCAGGTACTAAACCACCTTGTATGCCTGAGGACATTTTAGAGAAGCTTTTAGCACTACTAAGTCCTGTCTGGGCTACGCCCTTTTGGACCCTATTATGCCCTTCAGAAGCTTTGGAGACTTTGTCTGTAGCCTTGGCAGCCTTATCGGCTCCCTTGGCTATCTTGCTTAGACTGCCGTCTTCATTAACTTTGTACGTTACCGTAATCGTATCAGCCACTAGTGTTTTCTCTTTAGCTTTTCCCTCTCTCTTTTAAGTTGTTCTTGAGATTGGTTAATAGCCCTCGACTCTAAAAAGGTTAGAATCTCTAAAAATAGTTCTTTATCCTCCACCCCATGAATGTCCATGTAATAAGATAAATTTGTAAAGTCTTTCCCTAAATACCCTATATCAGCCGCTAGTTTATCTCCAAGCTGTGAAAAAGTATTTATTGCTAGTATTGCTATGTCTGGAAAATCCTCCCATGCGGGAGGGATCTCCTCGAGTACCGGCTCTTGCCCCATTTGTTCACACATTTTAAAGTAACGCTCTTGCGTCATCTTTGCTTCACTGTTGTTGAAGAACGTTTCCAGCCTTTGGAACAACTGCTTCTTTTGGCTTACTGCGAAAGTTATCTAAATCAAAGACTACCTCGTTAAGCCACGTGTCAAATTCAGTTGAAGAACTGACAAGAGTCTCGGCATTATCTTCGCTGAACTCTAGCTCTTTGGAGGCATCTTGCCCGTCTATGTCTACTAAAAGTAGTGTTTCTAGGTGTGCAAGTGTTAAGCCTTTCCAGTTTTTAATTACAGACCTTGAAAATTCTGTTATAAACTTTTCTTCGTCTAAGTTTTCTACCGCTTGACGTGTTTTACGATCGTACTTAGTAGTAGTACATTTTTTACGTAGCCCTGTAAGCTCTTTTCGTGAAAGGTTAGCAACCTCTACTTCAAAACCTTTAAGACCTGGAAAGTCAACCCAAGCTGCTTTGGTATCAACCATTAATTTTTTTAAATCCATCGTTTTTTATTCCTTATTTCTAGTTAAGTGTGATTTTAGTACCGAGATCGGTAACGTTGTCGTTCATTTTCCAATCATACGCCTGAGTATAAACGTCTGATACAGTATTTCTATTTGTAAAAGTACAGTGTGAAAGGTTAAATTTAAAGCCTCTAAAATCTGTACTAGACTCGCCGTTACCGGCTGTTATAACAACAGTTACATCTTCTTTCCAACTTTGAACGTCGGAGTTGGAAGTGTTTGTAACATACTGCCCTATAGAACCTGAGAGTATTCTTTTTTCAAGAGTAAATTGAGAGGGATACATAGAGGTAGCTGCATTAGTTACGCTCAACGCATTATTGACAGTCTCATAAGGTATCCACTTTACTTCGTTTTGAAGCTCTATAGAACACTTATAAAGGCCAGAAGAAAGATTATCGCCGTCTATAGAGACTACTAACTCTTTTGTTATCTGGTAATCTCTGGTGCCTCGTGAAGGCAGTGAGATCCCACCCAAAAGAGTAGTTCCTCTAGTCAGCTTTGATGCTTCGCCTGATAGTGTCAACTTAAGATTCTGTAATTTCTCAATTATGAATGTCCCATTAGTTATAACACAAGTTTCAAGCTTATACACATCATTCGGTAGCTTTATGTATAAAGTAAAGGTATTTAAAGTATAAGTACCTGTTTTGTAATCTACCAAAAGATTAAACACAACATCTAAAGCACTTTGTGTTATCATTGGTATAGTCATTTCAAAATTTGCAGCATTAGCTTTTTTAATATTAGATGCTTCATGCATCTTATGCTGCTCATGCAAAGTTTTTTGAGGATAAGTCTCATCCGTAAAAGTTTGGCTAAAACTTAGGTCGGGGCCAACGTCTAGTCTATGGTAAGTTGAACCGTCATAAAGGTAGACCTCCGCTTCTTTGTTAAAATTAAAATTAGCCATAATTCTCCGGATAAAAAAAGGGGCTCGAAAAAGAGCCCCTTCTAACTTTTTCTACTTCATAGTATAGTCCAAAAGACCTCCTATGTCAAGAAATATTTTTACGCACCTACGTACTTGATTGCCAATTCGTCTGTGGAGTCAATGTCCGTGCCCAAGGCATGGAAAGTAACTTCTAGAGAAATAACATCATCAATAGAGTGGGTAGGTACTTCTAAGTGACATGAAGGCATATCAAACTCTAATCTAGGTGCTGCGCTTCCGCCAATTTTGAAGTTAAGATCAAAATCATTAGTAACAGTGCTTGTTCCGCCTATAAGGTTCTCAAACAGATCCATGCTGGAATCAGTAGCATTGCTTAAGTAGCAAGTAAAGCTGCCTGAAATACTACGGGCACCTGTTACATGATCCAACGGAGTATTAACCACACCAAGAGTTTCTGGCGTTAGGAAAGTCATGTTGTTCGAAATAGTAATGCTTCCGCCTGTTAGTGTAAGAGCATAAGCAGATACACTAGTTGGGCTTGAAGAGGATGCTACAAGCTCAGTTAAACGGTTGCGGATAAAGTTACTGGTGCTTCCAATTGCTTCATAAATAGTACGAGTAGGGGCGGTAGCTTGTTCTGTGATTATAGTTCCCATACCAGACCAGTTAATAGTAGTGATACCATCAATATCAAAGTCAATACCTGCTTCGTTTACACAACAGTTTGCAATCTTATAAGTAATTGCGGACTCACCTGTAGTACCGCCAAGTGTAAAGTAAATATTTGCTTTACCAAGACTTGTTTTATTTGAGTTTGCAAAACTGATGTCTAGGTCATCTGTACCAAGAGTGAAGCCTTCGAAAGCTGACCCAGTTTGAATAGCACTACCTACAGTCATAGCCCATAAAGCCTCTTCTACTGCGTGGTGGTTTGCTGCACTATCGGCTGCGCCAGTGCCTGTTCCTGCTGATATAAAAGGTCGTGCATAAGTAGAAAAGCTCCACTCTGCTGGTGCAAGAGAGTCGTTGAACATCTTGCGACCGCGTCGGCTGACATTACTGCCTGCTGACATTTCGTTTAAAGTTACTTCTGAACTGTTAGTTGCTTGTGAGAAAGAAAAGCCGTCAAGTACTGGAATTTCCCATACTCCTGCTTCTGTCCCGTCTGCAGCTAGGGGTGCGACAAAAACTTTACTGTCGCGGCTGAAAAACATGTTATCTGCCATAGTATATCTCCTATGTTATCTTGAAAAGGCTAGGGCGTGAACTTTTGTTCGTGCCTGCATTTTCTAATATCGAACCTCTATAAGCATCTCTCCGACACCTAAGGGCTCTAGCACACCTTCGTCAGTATCAATACTAACGATTGTGATTTGTTGTGTATATTGGGGCGTATTAGTACGATCCAAATACTCTAATCGAGAGTTGTCTTCCAATACTGTTTCGACATCTTCCATCAATTCATCTAATGCCGCTACTGAATCTTCTGCCTGCACGTAGCATCTTATTGTAACTGAAAGAAATCTGTCTTTGTATCCGCCAGCTTGATACTCTCGTGTCTCAGAGCCGGCATTTAGGTGAACTGCAGGAAACTCCTCCACTTCATCCCAAAATTTAAGTCTAGGGGAGACGTTTTCATTTAGGTCGGTTAAGTAAAAACCTGCTCCGTTTATATCTTTGAGCTTATCAACGATAGCATTAACAATGCCTAACCGTCTTGTTGTATATGCTCTACTCATTATAGTCTCCTAGTGTATAATCTTCCAATGGCGAACTCTACAGCGATCTCCCTAATGGAGCGGCTAATTAACGCACGAGGATCTCGTTCAGGGCTCCCTTGTGCAAACCCTGGCTCAAATGTTTGATAGGGGTTTTTTTGATACGTATAACCAAAACTAGGAAAGCCTTGTCTTGTTTTTACAGCATCTACTACTTTAACGCTTTCTGCAAATCTGCCTGTTCGGTTGTTAAGAGCTGGAGTTTGCATATTTGCTTTTATAGTCTTAGGTAGCTCTTTATTTATCATCATCATCATCTGTAAAGGGCGGGCTGCTGCTGAGTTTGTTGCTCTTCTCTTTGCTTTTCGAGTTCTCAAGGTTATAGCACTTATCGCTACTTTGCTACCTGTCTTAGACCCTTTACCTTTGCTTTTAGTTTTAGTGCTCATCTTAACTGATTTAGCACTAACCTTTACATTCTTTTTTCCTTTAAACTTATCAGTAACTAAAGCTCTCGTCTTGTCTTTCAACGAAGGCGAGCCTTTCATATCTAACATATCAGGAGTTAGTTCGCTAATAAACTTCCTGTAAACAGATTTTACAGCTTTTTCTTGTTTGGAGTCCTTAATATTACCGGAACCTATTTGAAAAGCAATTACTGAAACATAGTTTGCATTGAGCTTACCTTTCTTTGTTACTATATTATGCCCGTCTGTGACAAGTCTCTTTATCTGCTGAAGAGCAAAGTCGTCCTCTCCTAGCTTTCCTTCTTTAAAAGCGCCTTCCAGATTATATAGAAGTAGCTTTTTTGTGGCATCGTCTAGTGCCGAGACGGAAGTGGCTATCTGGACTTGAGAGACTGCGTTACCTCTTGATCCGTGCCCTTTATGCAAGTTCTGTGATATATCTGCTCTGTCGCTTTCTTGTATCGCTCCTGATCTTACTAAGGTTTTTAACATTGTATTTTTAATAGTAGTTATAGATCTAGAGAAACTACTAACTATAAACATATCTTTATCTAGCGTGTAAGGAAGCCTCAGCAGGGGCTCTTTAGCTCGGATTGCATTGTATCTTCTAGTGTTGCGTCTCTTAAAGTTCTCTTGCAACTTTCTTGCGTGTGCCTGAGCCTCTTTAAGTGCTAGAGCCAGGTCTCCTTTGCTAGGTACACTTCCTGTAGATACTTGTATAACTTTTTTCAGCTCTTCGGTATCTGCAAGTATTAATAACTGCCCTTTCTGTCTAGATACAGCTTTACGAGCCTCTGCATCTAGTTTTTTTAACAAAGGGTTCGTAAACGCCTTGTCGAAGTTTTTATTAGCCATTAAAAGTTCTTATACAGATCCAAGACTCTTTTAATATGGTCTGGGAACGCTACGTTATCTCGTTGACTTGAAGAGGAGCTGTTTTGAATACTAGCTCCCTGCATAGTTTGACGCGCTTTATGCTCGTCTTTTATATAGTATGTAATTAGGTCAATAACTGCGAGTTGTAGATCAGCAGGACACTCTTCATATCCTGCGTTATATGTAATTTTTACAGAAGCAGGTCCGGTAGGCCACGATTTGCCAACACCGCCTGTGTTAACACGATAGATACTATCAGTAGAACTATCTGCGTAGTATTCGGTAGTAGGTACACTAATGTAGCTGGCTCCAAAACTTTCTCTTTCTTCTACAGATACTATTGATACTATAGGGCTTTCTGTTAGTTGAACTAGGTTTGTTCCCCAGCTGATATTAAACTCTTGTACTTTATTCGTAGAATAGTGGTCTACTATGCTGTTGCCACAGTAAGTTTTTACTAATGCGCTCACGGCAACAATTAAAGAACTGATCCGAGAATCTTCTTTTGTACTTTGGATACTCTCCGAAGTTTTATAGTCTTCAAGTGTAATCAAGTTTGCCATTTATAAGTCCATTAGTAAAAACTTAGGGGAGCGGACCCCCCTTCGTTTCTAATCTTTTGTAGATTAAGAGTCAGTACGAATCAACTTAACAACCGATACATCGGTAGTGCCGTTGTTAGCACGCAACTGGTTGAAGCCGAGTGACTGGCTAGCAACAATTACGTTACGCTGGTTCATTACTTCGTAATCCTGCTCTACAGATACACCGCGGAGACGTGGGATGACGTGGTTACGAACGTTAACACAGTAGCCTACAGAAGCAGTGTCGGCTTCAGTTTCGAGCTGGTCAGATACAACAACTGGAGTGCCATAGATAGCGCCGACCATGCCGGTGATCTTAGTAGCAATATCAGAACCTACGTCAGTGATGTCAGCAAAAGCTGGATCAGCAAGCAGATCATAATAACGAGCCTGAGATACGACATAAACGAGGTCAGAAGGCATCATGCCATACTTACCCATCAACTTACGACCAGCAAGGAACTCAGCAGCAGTAACTGCAACATCAGCACTAGCAGTAGAGTTAAGAACAGCAACGCTGTTAGTACCAGCAAGAGCTTCCAAGCCGTTAAAGCCTTCATTACCGCCAGAAGTACCATTGATGATTGCGTTGTCTACAGCACGAGCGTGAGCACGAGCAACAGAATCAATCAGCATAGGCATCAAGTTTACAAGTACTTCTTCATCGATATTATTATCCATGAAAGTAGTAGAAACAAGACGGTTAGCTTTCAGAATTACCTGAGAAGCATTGTACTGGTTGCCCGTAACCTGTGGGTTGTTAGTCAAGTTACCAGCGGCAGCAGTATTAGAGCCCCAAGTAGCTGGGAGTGCGTCAGTCTGAATTGGCAATACTTGAGTTTGCGAGTTAATAGTAATCTCACGGAAAGCTTGAGCCAGTTTCAGTTCAAGCATGATTTCTTTCTCGATTTGAGTAGAAACGCCTTGAGCAATATCACCCGCACTAGCTGCGTAGTTTACGCCAGCTTTTTCGAACAAGTCCTGAGAATACTTAGTATCCCAGCCTTTGCCAGTCATTACGCCTAGCATGTGGCCAGTCATAAACTCTTTAGCAAACTTAGAAATGTCGCCAGCGCCAGAACGGTCGCCGAAGCTTTTCTTGCTGTTTTGCATAGCAGTGATTTCAGCTGATTTCTCTTCGAGGTCTTTGCCGTACTTAGCCATAACTTCGTCGAACTTAGCATCTTTCTCGTTAAGTTGCTTCTGTACGTCAGCCATAAGAGCCTCTACGCCAGTTTGTACGCCAGTCTTGACGCGGATGTTTTCGGCTTCGAGGGCGGTTGCTTTTGATACTTCAGCTTCAGCTACTGCTTTGGCTTCAGCTACGTCAGCTGCTTTTTGCTCGGCTTGCTTCATTGCGATTTTAGCGGCTGTATCTTCAGCTACTTTCTTTGCAAAAGCTTCCAAGTCGATGTTTTGATTGTCCATTTTGATCTCCTGATCTGCGGAAATAAGTTCCGCGCTTTTCGGTGTGTGGTCACTAGCTATATTTGAAGAAGTATCTTCGTCCTTAGCCAGAGACTGACCGGCTAGATCTACACGATTAGTGAAAGTTTTTTTGAAGGCTTCGTACTCAGCATCTGAGTCAAAAGACTTCGCGAGCGAAAAAGTAGCTGCTTGATTGCAAGGTACGGAAACAACCGATACCTCAAATAACTCAGCGTCCTTAATCATTAGTCCATCGGTTTCTTTAATGTAATCAGCATCCTTGACTCTGAAACCGACAGAAAAGGCTCCAAGAACACCGTCTTTAACAAGTTCAGCTACATTGCCTGGGGCACTTTTGCTGATCTTACATTCTAACTCTAGGCCATTAGGTCCGGCTTTTACGCCAGTGGCTCTACCAATAGGTCTATCATAATCATGATTAAATAGAATAATTGGATTTTTTTCAAAGTTCTTTAGTCCACCTTTCTGCCAAGCTTCTGCTGAAATAGTATCACCCGCGCGATCAAAATCAGCTGTACTTGCAAACCCTCGAATCATTACAGAACCATCGTCCTGTTCCTGGGTCTTAAAAGTAGACGTAAGATTAAAGATTTTATTCATACCTTAATCCTTTTTTACTGCTTGTTTAGGAGCAGGCTTGACCGCAGCTATGGGTGTAGGCTTTGGTGCTTTGGTTATAACAGGCTTTGGCTCGGGCTTTGGCTCGGGCTTTGGCGCTGATAGTTCAGGATAATTTATCCTAAGAGCGTGGGTTAGGTACTTCCATGCTTTGAAACTTCTTTTAACAGCTATAACGCAACAGGCGTCTCGGCCTACAATTGCCATATATTCCTTCTGTTGAATACTGAGAGGTAGTTCAAACTCTTTAAAGTGCTTGGCTGCTTTCTCTAATACTGCTTGTCTTTGACGAACTGCCATTTATTCTTCTCCTTCTTGTGGTGGTCTTCCACCTTCATCTGGGTTAGCGGCGGAACCTGCAATATTTGCAGGAATCCGAATCTCTTGTGTACCGTCTATAGGCTCAAAGCCTAAACGCTCGCGCGCCTCTGCTGCAGTAATAATGCCACCATTTACTAGTGAAGTATAGTATGCAGACGAGTCACGTAACTCGGGCTGCAGAGCAGGGATGTTTGTAATATCTTCGCTTAGCTCGAAACCGAAATATCTTTCTAGCCCATAATTGAGTTTTCGAACTATAGGAAGTATAGTCTCAAGATAATATAATCGCATATTTGGGCGAATGTTGGCGTTGTTACCAGAGTCCATCAAGATTGGAGGGATTCCGAGCGCCTTTAAAATAATCTTTTCGTTCTCTAAGATTGCACTTTGAAAATCTAATTCTTTAAAATTAACATTCGAGATCTTATCTACTTCGATACCACCGTCAAGAATAAGAGGTCGTCGACCACCTGCGTCCGGACGGTAGCGTGCCTGCCAAGAAACCATCATTCGGTCTTTAATTTTCTCAGAAAGCGTGTTTGGTGATTTAAGTACAAGACCGGGAACTGCACCGTTCTTAAAGAAGTTATCTTGAAAGGCTCTCATGTGTTTCATAAGAACCATAGTACGGAGCGCCGGCTTTAAACGAGGAACACCGCGATAGATCGAGTGGAAAGAGTTCTCTTTAATATGAATGATTTCATCAGGGCGAAAGGTAACATCGAACATTGTAAACTTCTCGATGTAGGTATCTTTGTCGGCATGAATCCTTACATCAGTAGCCGGTAGATGATAGAGGTGTGCTCCATCAAAGTACATAAATATGTTGCCATCAATAATAAAGTCAGTAATAAGATTACGCTTAAAACTATTGATGTCTTGATAAGGGTTAGGAGATTTGTTCAGAAGAGTCTCTACTTTGGAGGCTCTAACGCCGGTAACAACGCCTCGGAAAGCATTATCTTTAGACACTAGAGTATGAATCTCAGCAACGTCATCAACGATCATGTTTACGCCGCGGTTAACTACCTCTAAGTCTTCATAGGCTCTTTCGTAGCTAAACGTAGGCTCTCTTGACGACTCAATTCCTGCATTGCCGATATGTCTCTGGGCAGGGTTCATCTTCTCCTCATCAGCTTCTACGGTTTTCTTTTCAAAAGGATTATACCAAGCCATGTTTTTCTCTTTGTATCTCGACCCAGCGCATCTGTTTCTTTGCAGTCCCGAGCGCAGGATCTTTTCCGTAAATTGAGTGAAGCTTTAAATGATGAGTATGACATAAAGTAACTGTGTAGTCATATAGCTCAGCATGATGCTCTTCTATAAAGTCATCCCGAAGTGCTTGAATATAATCAGGATTATGTTTGTTCTTTAGTAACCATTGATTTAACAAAGGTGTCAAACTGTAAAAGTGGTGAAAATCGAGCTGCTCTGTCTCATCGCAAATCTCGCAAGCCGAACCTTTATTATACTTAGACTTTGCCTTATCTCGTACATATTTTACTACATCGCGTTTTAACTGAGGCATTTTAGTTCTGGTTCCTGATTTTTCATTAGAAGAATTATATCCGCTTTAGGGTGACTTGTCAATAACTATTTTTAACTAGGTATCGCTAGAAGGATACCTGTGCTGTTTGAAACGAGTAAAGTGCGTAGCGCAAACCATCTGCCATGTGAGAAGCCATGTTGTGCTTCGGCTTTTCCCTTATTAAGTTAGGGTTTGGATCCCACTGATAAGAGTCTAGGCATTTCAGAGATTCTTTGCACTCCTGATCTACATATAGCTTATCATTGTCCACCACTCCGGCTACATGGCTTATACCATCGAGTACAGATTTCTTTGCATTAATAGTACTAATATCATAGTTTTGTGCAAAGTCAAATCGAGTTTGCTGTGCAGCGGAATCAATATAGATGTAGTCAATATCCCATCTTTCTATAAGTTTTTGTATTTCTTCGGCGTGTTGCTCTGTAGTACGCTCGGCATTGAAGTATTCGTCTACTAAGTAGTATTTATCCTCGTCCCAATCATAAGCGATTACACACATTGCTGTAGGATCTTTGAAACCAACGTCCAACCCCGCAAAGACATCCATGCTACTAGTGTCGAACTGAGACAGGTCTTTGACTTGTTTTTCAAAGTCAAATTTCCAGATCTGACCTTCATAAGTATTAAAATCAGCTTCGTACTCCTGCCTAAACTCTGCATCTGACATAGACTTGCGTGCTTCGTCAATATCTGCTTGGGCCATACGAGGGTTGTCAAGATACGTTGCCTTAATAGAACACCATTGAGGAAAGTCATCTGAAAAACCTCTGTAGTAGAACTCAGAGAACCAGTTGTTGCGACCCCGTGGCGTGGATATAAATAGTGCTTTTGAATTAGGTTTATCTAGTGTGGGGCGAAGTGCTACGTTGAAAGCATCTTTTCCATCTGCTAGTGCAGCCTCATCAAATATAATGAGGTCGTAAGATCTTCCTACGCAGGAGTCTACTTGGTTGACCGAGCCCATTCTTACTGTAGACCCGTTAGAGATTTCGATAACTTTGTCTTTCGCATTATCTTTAGTAACTTCTAGGTCGAAGTGCTTAATCAAATTTCTTTGCAAATCAAAGGAGATCTGAGACAAGGAATAATTGGGGGACATGATAAGGATATTGGAGCCGGGCACTAAAGACACTAGCTGTCCAATAATATTTGCTATGTACGTCTTCCCCTGTCGCCGAGAAACGGCGGCACAGATAAAACGGTACTTAGGGTTGTTGATCGCATTGATAATTGCTATCTGCGAGGGGAGGGGCTCAATTCCCAATAGTTCCATATATGGAGTTATTGGGAGCTTAAGAAACCTTGACTCAGATCCTAATTCAACTATTTCAGCAGAGACAATGTCTCTTCTACTTACTTCGACGGCCATTTAATCTTACCTATAATATATAATTTAGTAACAACGTCTATCGGGGTGTAAAACCACCGTGAAAACTTGTAACCTTGGGACTCTAGATGTTCTTTTGTATACCACTTGCGTTGAATGTTATCTATATACATACCGTCGTACCTAAGTACTGCGTGCCCTACTCCGCCAACTCTACAAAAGCACATCTTAGCTTTAAAGGTTAGTATATCCTTCCAGAACCCTAGCATAGACTTATTGTTGATGTTGTAAAGAAGGGTTAAGGAGTAGTCCTCACAATCACCTTGATAAGGCTCTTCTTTTAATATAGTCCAAAACTCAGCAGTTTGAAACTGCTCGCTATCGTAACGATACTTCCAGGTCTTATTTAAGTGGTCTACTTTTTCTTGGTGCATATTATCCCTCAATTGTGCTTATACTAGCTTTAGTAAGCCAGACAAGCCTTTTAGCAGTTTTCCTGTTAGTTCAATATTTGCACCTTCATGATTAACATCATGAGTTAGCTCAATATCAGTAAGTATCTCTACGTACTCTTCCTTACTTATAGTGCCAGCCTTATACTCATCTTGTAAGTCTAGTAGTAAGGCACCTATCTTTGCTAACTCAGTATTATCGCTGTTTACTAAATCTGTTAAGTATTCCATTAGAACCTGCCCATTATAGCTTTTGCTATATTCTGACTCTGGCTATCAAGAGCTCTTTTCTTTAAGTTACAATAAGTAGGTGAAGGCTCTTTTTTGGCGTATAAGCCAGACCAAGTTTCCTTCATCTTATCTATCAGGCTTCCTATGTCAGTAGAGTTTTTACTATCTGAGTATAGACTTAACATGCTTACACTCTGATTAAGGTTTACTAAGTCGCTTTCTTTAAGATTATCACAGTCTAAGTTAGTTACGTGTAGGCGTACTTTAACAGCTAGCATAGACTCATTATCATCATAGAAGCTCGGAATATTGCCACAACCTACTAGAAGGGCGATGTATAAAATAGGAAGTAATTTTCTCATTTCTTCAGTGCCTGAGCGCCAAAGAAAGCACCAACAATTAATGATACAGATACAAAGTAAGTAGGCGCCATATCACCTAAAGTCTTCGCCGCTGTATCGATACCTAATAGAGAAGCAAGTACAACAGCAAAGGGATATAACAACATACCGAACAATGCGAACCACGCCATCTTACGTTGAGCATCTCGCATTGCATCAGCATCATCGAGTTCTTTACGTTTAAACTCTAAGTACATTGCAGTTTCAGCATCGGATACATGTCCGTCACCATTAGTGTCTGCGGGGTGAAACTTAGGATCATCTACCATTTTACTTTATCCGCCCAATATGCCGCAGACATCTTGCCTTTAGCGATATTCTTTGCGTGTCGAGCTTTAAAGCTTCGACGCTTTGCTTTCATTGCGTCTGATTCTCCAGCCTTGGGCTTCCCTGCCGTCTTAGCTCCCTGCTGGCCGAAACGAATCGTTTTAATCTTACTGCCAGTCTTAGCTACAACAATATGAGACTTTTTGGCGTGTCCTGGAGTGCGTTTGGGTTTATTGAACCCCGTAACGCCTGCTCGTTTTATCCTTGAGTCTTTTTTCTTTGCTTTTCGCTTTGCTGGCATAAAGTTACTCCTTACTTCTGCTTAGTTGCACCTGAGATATCTTCTCCGGCTGCAACTGCTATACCTTGTATCCCTGTACCTATTGCTCCGAGGCTGCTATTAGCAATTCCTTGTACACCATCAATACCGGCATTCAAGGTACCACAGGCTCCGAGTAGTAAGGCAGATACGATAACTAAATATTTCATTAGGTTCTCCTTTTTCATGTGATTCCGACGGTGGGTTCCTTCCCACTGGTGCGGTACGTACCTCTTGACACGCAGAACATCATCCTTTTAACCTCGTCTCATACGGGCTTTACGCCTCTTCTTAACGAAAGTTTTAACCATAGTGGGTTTACCACCTGGGTTTCCTGCTTTTCTTTTTCGGCTTATTGCAGACCTCTTCTGTGCTGCAGTCATGGTAGCTGCTTTCGCTTTCGGAACACATTTAGGGTACTTGCTAGTCTTAGCTTTCCCTCTACCGCACTTTGCGTAGCCTCCACCTTTCTTTGGGCGGGAAATATCTACCCAGTCTTCCTTAAACCACTTCTTGAGACTCATTTCTTGACTCCCATTCGGTACTTGCCACCTCTACGCTTATATTCTTTTACTAAGAACGCATTTGCATAGGCTGACGGATATACCTTGAATTTTCTTTTTACGGCACTTTTAACAGAAGAGTATAGTCGCTTGTTCGTTGGAACTGGCTTCTTAGTAGCCGCGCTTTTTCTTCGAGGCTTTTTTCTTTTTACGGCCATGAGCTACTCCCTTCATTAACTTGCCGTTAGGCATTCTATGGTACCCTTTCGGGGCTCTCTTTGCTTTAGTCTTCGTTTTCCTCTTCTTCATAGTCAACGTCCTCTAGCTTTTCTACCAGCTCTTTTACTGCGGGAGGTACCCATCCTGAGTACTCTTTTGCTTCCTCTTCAGTAGCAAACTTAGCCACCAGTACTCCGTCCAAGTGAACGTTCCAGCGCTGTCGTTTTTCAAAAATGTAATAGTCTTTCATAATTTATCCTTTAGAGATTAGTGTTGCTAGGACACCTGCTAGGAACATAATTAGGGTTCCGCCTATTACAGTCATGCGAGACTCTATCCTGTGCAGTCCAGTTTCAACATCGGTTAGGCGCTGAAAGCAGGTTTTCCATCTCTCTTCGCACTGAACTTCATGCGTTGCAAGCTCCAGTTCAAGCTTATTTACTTTCGGAGGAACGCTTCTAAGTTCTTTTAGGTCTGCTTCATATTGTGCGCTAGTCTTTTCCATTTAAAAGTTTTTCCATCAGCTTACCATAATTGCCTTGCCCAAAGGGAACAGCTTCATTAATCTGTACATTGGTCTGGTTTTTGATATTGCTGCTTTCGGCTTTGGCAAGATCAGCTTGTGCTTTAATCTCGTCAATGCGCATTTTATGTGCCATTTGTAGTAGGTCGGCCAAGTCTTTACTAGAGTATACGCCAGATTCCTGAGCCTCTTCCAGTTTAGATGCGATCATCTCGTCTAACAAGGCTCCGATATTGTTCTTATTACGGTAACCCAGGTCTAAGTACACTGTGTCAATGTACTTCTTTACTTCGCGTTTATTAAGTACATCTACTACTTGCTGTTCTGATACTTGCAAGTACTCACACACCGCCCGTATATTGCCGTATTGTAGATAACTATTCGCTATCTCAAGCCCCTCAGGGGATATTGTGGTTAGTTCTTTTGCCATGTTTCAAATTATACTCAAATAGTGGTGGGTTGTCAAGAAGTTTTTTTCTCAGGTCTAGTCAGCTAACGGGTTGTCCAAAGCTCTTTGGAGTTTATCTGTTAGTCGTTTTTCTAGTTCTTTCATATCTCTATCCGTATCTGACTTTAAAGCATCTCGTTTTGTTTCAAAACGATCATTTGCATTATCAATCATTAGTCTTACTTTTTCTTCTGATTCGCGAACTTTATCTTCAACTCGATCAGCTTGTTTTTCAATAGATATAATATCGTCTCTTAGTCCAGACTTAATGTCTCGGGTGTAGGATATGGCATCGTCTAGTTTTTGTTCTATAATCTTATTACGAGACTCAATTTCACCTGTGTCAATATTCTGTACGACTTCTTTCATATCCATGTAATCGCTGTAGAATTCAAAGCCCGCCCATGCTGCACCTCCTAATGTAGATAGTGCTGTAAGCATAACGAACATCTTGCCACCTTTAAACGTCATTCCTCCGATTTCAAACTCTGCCATTAATCTTCCTTTGCGAATTGCAATTGCCTGAGATTGTTAATCTCCGCCTTGAGCTTCATTACCTCCATTCGTTTCTTTTCAAGTTCCAACTGGTAAAGAGTATTACAGTTAATACGTTCTTTTGGTCCACCAATTGGTATATTAATTTTTGCGTACACGCCTACATCTCCGACACGAGTCTGACTCATTGTCATATCTGTGTCGTAAGGATTAACAGTATCATTTCCGCTATTTATAAAGCCTACAACACCAAACTCTAAGTTAGTAGAAGAGCCAATTGCATTTTGGCAATCCAGTGTTCCTGCTCTAATTCTATCAGAAGCATAGCTCTGTTGAGAGCTAGGTAAGTTTAAGTTTAGTGAGCTGGAGTCTCCGTAGGATAGGTGACTAGCCAGCAGCGGTATAAGCAGTAAGCGCTTCATCAGTATCTCTTTTTATTTTTGAACATATCCTCGACATTATAATAGCAGGATCTTTAACACTTGCTAGAATTTTTGACTTGGAGCATACGTAGGTTATGATATCCTTATCTTTGTCTTGGATGAAAATCTCTATACTTTTTCTTTCCAAGTGTTTTAAATTAATTAGCTTAGAAGAGCTAGCGAAAGCTATACTGTTCCAGTCTCTGTCGTACACATTGATAGAGTACCAGGAGATCTCTTTTCGACTATTAAATATATTCATGTTTATTACTTTTACGCCTTCCACATAAGTAGTTAATAGTTCGGGGTAGGTAGGAGTAAACTGGTGAGCACTTGCGTACCCACCGAGCATACCTAGTATTAGTATTACTGTGCGATACATTCTGCCACTACCATAGCAGTATAGTCACCTGCAGGAAAAGACTTATCGTATCCGTAGTCTGCACTAGAGTCTACATTAAACCATACGCTACCTGCTACTGTTAGATCGAACTCAACAGTGTTGTTATAGGTAATTTTATTGGTTTCAAAACCTGACATCAAAGCATCAGAGGTTTGACCTACTGTGACATCACCTGTCCAGTTGGTAACATCTGCAAGCTCTGGGCTAGAGGCGAAAGTATCGGGGTAGGAAATTACAGCTTTATAATGATCTGCTGCAAGAATGTCGTATCGAACAATTGGCACTACACCGCCATCGCTGGCAGAAGTACTTAGTTCACTTGGGCTGGGGTTGCCATAGACTCCGGTAGTGTCTGTTTGTATAACACATTTAGACTCAACGGTTCCTTGGATGGGGGTGTTTGCTGCAACTGCTAAAGGAGCGAAGCACGCGATTAAGAGTAACTTTTTCATATGTGGTTCCATAATAAGGCATTACGCCCCTTTGGTAGTTTATTGTTAGTATTGGGCCTCTACCATCTCTTCATGCAGCAATTGTTGAGCCAGCCCCACTCTCTTTGCTTTCTTATTATCCGGAAGATTAGAATCTACCAGAACTAGTGTATCATTGTAGCTTCCGCCTTTTAAGGAGTTATCATAGCTCCGTGGCAGGTAATTCATTGCAAACAGTGCTTGCTCTGTAAGAGAAGCCTGCGCAGACATAGCTTTCATGTTAAGACCTCCTAGTAAGTTTTCTAGGTCTACTACTACTTTCTTTGTTCTCTGCTTGCGTTCGTATTCCTCTTCTTTATCTGCTTCCGCTTGTCTCGCAAGCTCTGCTAGTACAAGTTCATCCTGTAAAGGATCATTAAACTCTACTACTGGTATAAGCGAGGGATCATAGGGTATCTTGTACCCAGGGCAGCTACGGTCTGCTTGTGGATCAAAACAAGGATCATATTGATAGCTATAAACTACAGAAGGGTCGAGTACCGTACCAAAGCCTTCAACTTGTATTGAGCCATCGCCCCATGCTTCAATTGGTATATCACCTACACCAATTACTTTATAAATCTTGTTGCCAGGAAGTCCTGACCAGTCATCTCGCTCTCGAAAGATATAACCATCTCCAGCAGCGTTCTCATTCTGAACGTACACAACCATATCATCTTCGGTGTTTTTTATTGTCTCATATCGGTATACTACAGTGCCGACAGTAAGGCCTGCCTGCTGAGGAAGTATATTCTGCATTACCCAGTCATATGCGGTTGTTCGTGCCTGTCCTGTAATTATTTCAGAGTACGAGAAGGGCGCCAAGCAAACTAAGTATACCGCCAATGCCATACATTGTCTTCTTGGTAGTTTCGTCCATTGCATTCTTCTCTTTCTCCTCTAAAGGTTCTTCTTCTTTATGAGTTTCCCAACCGGCTTTTGCTTCTGGTCCGATCATGCCATCATATGGGCAAGGTGTGCCTGCCATCATCATTGCATCAAAGACACGTTTGTCTTGACACATTACCGAAACTGCTGCTACCTTCATGCCCATATCATACAAAGTCTTTGCGTTCTTTAACTTCTCGCAATTCATGTCTCTTGTCGTAGTACCCATAGAAATACCGAGTATCTGGGTTTGTACTGCTCCTGCGACACCAACCGTACAAAGGTCAGAGTTTGATATGTTCATCGTCGGTGTTATAGCCGACGGAGGTGGAGACCTCAACGTAGTAGTAGTTTTACTATTAATATCACTAGTAGTAGTTGAGTCAGTAACAATAGTGTCCGTGTTTGTTGTATCATCCTGAGCGTATAAAGCACCGGACAACACAAGCGGTAAAATAAGTAATAGTTGTTTCATATAAAGCCTATTGAGTTCAGTTAGTTCTTTTTCAATTATTTTTACATTATACCCGACGAGGGAAAAATTGTCAAGAACTTTTTTTAAGTTGCTATTATACCCGCACGTCTACAAGGGTACCTAATCGAGTCTCTCTATACTCGTACTTTCTTTTTATGTATCGGGCATAGTTTTTTACTAAGACGGTGCGGTGGGCCATGTCAGAGTAGTGTAATCAGTAGTAGGAGGGTTATTAGAGGCAGGGAAGTCCCTTAAAGCTTGTCGGTATGTCGCCCACTCAGCCTTTTTATCCCCTGACAGAGGTGCATCAGCAATTTGCGTCCAGTCACAGCCTCCTAGTATGTGGTTTCTATGGGTCCGTAGCTTTCTATGCTCGATTCCATGTATTTGATCTTTTAGCTGCGTGGACTCAACCCATTGGGCATTTTCCCATATAGACCAAATATTAGGGCGAAGTGGAAGGATCTCCCATCCCAACTCAGTCCAATAATAGAGAGTGCCATCAATAGGAAGCTGTGCTTCGACCCAAGTAAACCCTTCTGAGTCTACACTCCCATGTACTGGTTCTACTTCTTGTGATCCGTATTGTGTGAGTATAACTCCATGAGAATTTATTTTAATTTTATACATAATAGTTCCTATAAGCCTAAGCCGAAATCTGAGACGGCAAAAAATTGTTTTGAGGCAAGAGAATTAGTTAAAGCATATCCTGTGCCTCTATCCGCTCCGCTAGTGAATCTTAGTGATATGCTGTTGTTGCTTGACCAATTATAGGTCCAGCCCCACCATGAGTAGTTTGGGTATCCACTAGAGGTATCCTGTTTGAAAAACTCAGTTCCATCAAGTCTGCACCATCTCTTTGTAGAGGAGGTGGTAAGAGATCCCAGAGACACATTTAGCGTAGAAAAACTAGAGGGCACTGCTTGGGAGGTAGTAAGAGCTGCCTTTGAGGGTCTTCCTCTAGTATCATACGTTGTAAATTGGGTAGTAGCGGCGCTGGGGGTATACTTTTTATCTGAAGCCGTGGCGCAGATAAGACCATAATTGTCTGTACCTGCAGTATGGGCTTTACTACCTGTTACACCTCCCCAGGAATATGCTGGCATAGCTACTATTATTTCAAACTGTTGAGCACCTGAAAGGCTGTCACGAATGTATACTGCTCTATTTACTTTACTTGTCGAGTCATAGTCAGGATTATCGCTATAGACTGCAGAGCCGTTTACAATTGTTATAAGAGAAGGCCCTCCAGTAGAGACTAAACCACCCCAAAACTGCCCTGAGTAAGAAGAAGAGGTAGGACGTGCGTAAACTGTCGGAAGATTAGTAGAAACCTCGTAAGGAGTAAAAGTACGGTTATGTGCACTATTTCGAATACTTGTCATATCCTTAGAAAATGTATATATAGAATAAGCGTTTGAAAAGTCAAAGTTAGGGTAGGTTCCGGTCGCCCCGTAAGTGCCGAAGTTTCTCCCCTCAACATGAGCGCCATTAAAGTTAATGTCATCTCCTTTATTAAAGCTAACCATGGTGCCTGAAGTATTTTGTACTTTCACCGACATTTCAAACTTACTATTGTAGCCAGGGCCTGAGCCTACTCCACACTGTACTGTCTGAGTTGCTAGTGCGTGGGCTTTGTCCCACCCATAAGCCCAATCGGGAACCTCTAATCTATACTGAGTTCCACTTGTTCCTGTGCTTGCATTAACAGTTCCTGTAAAGGCTGAGAACTCGCAGTAGTGCTCGCTGTCAAAAAGAGTCTGACCAGAGCTATTATATACTTCTATTCCGTAAGCCATCTAAGATAGGTCCTTTCCAAGTATGATTATGTCAAACAGCTGAGTGTGGGCATCAAACTGATTACAAGGTCGATAAGAACTTCCGCCACCAATGTTAAAAGTTTCACAAGTACCACGCCATGTAAAACGTACTGTGTTTGTGGACTGATAAGCATACCCATGAGTTGTCTCTGCACCCCAGATACTAAAAGCTCCTCCGTCTCTTCTGATAAACACGTAGTTGTCGTCTAGGTCTTGTTGAGACGTTACGCCAGGGACAGTAACATCTGTATAGCTAGTACTGCCCGAGTATGGGGCATTTACATATATACTCTTTGCTTGTTCGTACACTACAAATGTTTTTACAGGTGCCGAAGAATCGAGTACTAAGTTGCCAGAAGCATCAAACTGCTGAAATCCGTAACTCATAAACCACCTCCTACATTGTATTTAGCCATAAAAAAATCCTCCTAAGATGTTACGAATTATAACACCCGAGGAGGCTAATGTCAAGCATTATTTTTGAAAGGTGTATCGTATCTCAGTCTCCAGCCCCGTTTTTGCTAAAGTCTTTCGTACTCTCCAATTTCCCTTTTAGGGTGAAGCCGCCTTTTTTGAACTTATAGCCTGCTTCGGCACTACCATCTCCAATTTCCATATAATAATTTTTTGAGAACTTGTATCCAACTCGTGTAAACGAAGAGGTCTTTACAGTAGGGTCTTCCAAGAGGGACTTGTACTTGTACTCCAGGTATGGACTTGCCTCTCCTTGAGTTGCGAAAAACAGGACGCCCAGGATCACGTACGTGGTAAGTTGCCATGGGCCCCAGATGATTTCTTTCAATTTCATAGTTGTTTCCTTTTTTCTGCTTATTCGAATTATTTCGAATTGATGACAATTATATCACAGTTTTATGACAGTTTTTTTGTAACACCCTTTTGGTTTATGACTTTTTCTTAAAGTAGTACGTGGAGGGGAGCGCAGAGCGGCGGCTTATAACCAGGTCGTCTAACCGCCCCCTCTCTTATGCTTTTTTATTCTAAAAAACATGCAGAAAAATTTTATTAATGCTTGACTCATTCGCTGGCTGTGGTATAATATCACCTCATTAGACAGATAGGGAAACAAAAAAATGCGCAACTTACTCAATGCAATACTCGAAACTACTTTCACAATTGTTATGGGCGGCTGCGTTTTATTTGTTGCACTCTATACAATTTTAATGTTATAATAAATTTCAATTACTTACTACGGATATATAAAATATGACTACTTCAACTGTAAACTACACTCCCGAAATGATCGCGGTCTTAACTGCTGCGGCTCCTATTAACCACGAAAAGGCGCAAGCCTTGGCTGTTCAACTTGATCGCGGGGTGCGTTCCATCATTGCAAAATGCAAGCGCGAGGGTATCGAATACATTAGCAAGCCAGCACCCGCTAAAAAGAAAGCGGCTCCAACTAAGGTCGATATGGTCGCGGCTATCATGGCGGCAACTGGTGCCGATAACCTTGACGGCTTAGAAAAAGCCACCGGGCAGGCTCTCAATAACTTACTTGCATCGCTTGCATAAACAGGAAAAGCCCTGTATAATCAGGGCTTAACCACTGGAGATTTAATTATGAATAACACTACTGCTACTGCTATCGGATACGTTGGCGCGCTCATTATGGCCCTGTTCTCTTTTACCATGCTACCGGCTCTCGCGATTCTCGGCCTTGCATTGTTGACCGTCCAAATGGTTTATGCTAGAATTTGGAACCTTGTAATACTTAACTTGATATCTATCGGCGGATTTTCTGCCCAATTTATAGGCGTTTAATATGAAAACTTTTATTTTTGACCTTGACCACACTGTAATCGACTCAAGCCATAGGCAAATCACACTGGCAGATGGATCACTGGATCTTAATAACTGGATAGAAAATTGTACCAGAGAAAAAATCATGGCTGACAAATTGTTGCCGTTGGCCAAATTGTGGAGAATAAAGCAACCCTTCAGTCAAAACGAAATTGTTGTCTGTACCGCCCGTCTTATGAGCGTCCACGATTACGATTTTCTGGCCGCGCATGGCCTTGATGCAGACGCGATACTCTCGCGGCCTATGGGCGAGCACTCCGGTGATGCGGATTTAAAAGAGAGATTATTGCGGCAATATGCCAGCGACACCGGCAGATCATGGGCGCGGTTCTCTCGTGCGGCTTGCATCTATGACGACAATCAAAACGTGCTGTCCCGGCTTGCATCTATCGGTATAGCTTGCTACAATGCAATCTCACTCAACGCACAACTAAAGGCGGCCTAGTCATGAAACATTTCTATCTGATCGTAGACACTGAAACCACCAAAAAGCAAACCGTTGCAGACTTTGGCGCGGTAATCGTAACCAAGCAGGGCGAGATTGTCGAGCAGGTCGGCCACCTTGTAAACGGGCATTTTGGCAAATTCCCTTTATTCTCCGACCCACTGGCTGACCCAGACGCGTTTTGGTCTGAGCAATCGGCACAACGTAGGCTCAAGGATTATGACCAAATGGTCGAAGACGGTCACCGCTCAATTGCTGGTGTTGGCTTAATCAATCAATGGCTGGTGCGCGTCAATGCTCAATATGCCCCTGTTTTGACTGCCTATCAATTATCTTTCGATCTTGGTAAATGCCGCAATACTCGCATTAATCTCGGCATCTTTGCAGAGCGGTTTTGTCTAATGAAAGCCGCCAAGCGTAAAATCGGGGTTCTGGCAGAATATCATCAATTCTGTATAGATCGCGGGCTAATGACTGAGGGTGGCAAGGGACTCATCAAAAACCCTAAACCACAAATGACCGCTGACGCGATGGCAAAATTTATTCTAGGCGATTCGCTAGAAGATGAGCCGCACACCGCGCTAGAAGATGCGCGGGATTATGAGGCGGCAATTCTCACTCACATTCTGCGCGATACGACCCGCGCTCAACTTCTGGAGATAGGGCGATGAGCTTAATGCCAGACGAAAGGGCGGAGCTTCTCCGCCTTCAATTTAAAATGGAATTGATCCGCACTATATGCCCAATTCTGGCAATCGTTTTGCAGACAATCGTAATCATAAAAATCTTCTAGGCAATAATCATGCCAACTTCTAAATGAGATCCATTCTCATTTAGAAGCCCTCCCAATGTTCCACGTGGAACAATCCGCAAAAACCAAAAATCCGCAAAAAAGCAAATTTGCGGATTTTTTTATTTTTCCAGAAAAACGAAAAAAAACCAAAATAATGCTTGACTTTATGATATTTTTGGCGCGGGTGCGCCAGTAGTAGGTCAACGACTATTTCCTTGTGGGCCTCCAAAACGTGTGACTGATTGGTCATAATTAAGGGTAGTCTTTTATGACCGATCGGCGCGGGTGCGCCAGTAGTAAGTCAACGATTTATTTGCTCGGACCTCATAAAAGTGTGACTGATTGGGGGTGTGGAGTCATAGTCTCTATTCAGCGCCGACCTGCGCCAGTAGTAGTTCAACAATGATTGCTCAGGAGGTGTAGGCGCCGATTGTACAGTAGTTGTGCGACGATGTCAAGTCTTTTCCGTGACCCGCAGCAATTAAATGCCGATTGGTGCATAAATGCTGCCATTGGCGCCGATTATAGCAGTAGTACAGCAATACTGTCAAGTACTTTTTACACTTTGGGCAAATTAGGGATAGATTGGTCTAGTCTTAGTAAATCGCAGCGGGTGTGGCGTGGCGGCGGAAAATTTTGGTAGATTCGGGAAAATAAAACTTGACTCGCCGAGGTCACAAAGGGCCCCCGGGAATTAAATTGCGTTTGGTCACCGACTATTCTTAAAAAGTCATTGACAACATGGTGATATGGGCGTATAATACACGCATAAACCAAGAAAACAACTAAATTAAGGATTCAATATGACAAACGCACAAGTAGTAACCTTTGACATTGCTAACGCAACCTTTGACTTCTACACTAAGGATATGTGGAACAACCAAGTACAGGCTTGGCGTGATGAGTTGTTTGAGAGTGGTATGATTGACGACAGAGACATTATTGAAGAGATGGACGAATACGAAGTAGTAGAGTGCACCTGGGGTGAGGAAATATTTGTTGACTGTATCCCTGAAGACGTAAAATAACTCTTGACAATGTCCTAAAACGAACGTATAATAGACACATGAAAACAAAAAACCTAATCAAACAATTTATAGCATTCTTTTCGGGAGATAAGATTATGACAGAAGTAACTAAAGCAGCAAACTACACAGAAGAAATGGTCAACGCAATGGTTGCTGACTACGAATCTAACCCTACTAAAGAGACTGTTGAGAAGCTCTCTGCTGAGTTCGGCAAGACTACTCGCTCTATTGTGGCTAAGCTAGTGCGTGAAGGTGTATATGTAGCACCTTCACGAGTAACCAAGACTGGTGCTCCAGTAGTGCGTAAGGCAGATCTTGTTATTCAGATTCAGAATGCAATTGGACAGGAACTTCCTACTCTTACTAAAGCATCTAAAGCTGATCTACAGTTGCTTCTCGACAGTGTAGTAGGTAATTAATGTCGGCTTATGACAAGTACAGCGGTGTTGGCTGGTTCCTAGCAGCACTGTTCTTCTTTCCTTTAGTTCTAGTAGGTATGGGAGGTTAGTATGAGTACGATGTACGAGAGATACGAAATTTATGTTAGCTGTATGAAAGACTCGGGTGAGTATGTTAAAACCTTTCAAGAGTGGCTTGATTCCTAAATAGGCATTAGAAAAATAGTTCTTGACGAGTTGGTTAAAAGTAAGTATAATACATATTCAAAGAGAGAGAAGGGTTTGGATTGCGAGTACGCGGTTGCCCTTCCCTAAGTCCAGTAACAATGCTTGAGTGATCTGATTAACCTTTGGTGTTCTTTGATCTCGCGGAAGGCTGGCACACCTGAGCTAATAGTAGGTGTATAAAGTGTATGGCTATTAGCAGTTTTCGTATCGTTGTACTGAACAACGTAGGTTCTGGTGTAGACTAGGTTAGCCTTTCTAAAAAACTTGTAAGTCGAGGGTAAATCGTTATAGTAACTGGAGGTGGGCAGTCTATAACACCTATTAATGCTTATTAGCTCAGCGGTAGAGCAGTTGACTGTTAATCAATTGGTCCGTGGTTCGATCCCACGATAAGCAGCCAAGTAACAGGGAGTAGTCGCCCATTTTTATGCCTCACTAAAGTGGGGTATTTTTTTGCCTGCAATATTTTGCACCTCCTTAAAAAATTTCTTGACTTTTTTGCGAAAGTCCCGTATAATAGATGTATTCAAAGGGAGAACTAACTATGATATACGATTTACAACAATGTAGTAACACTGGTAACTGGTGGATAATGCGTCAAGATGAGACGGGTTATCGTGAAATTGTAAGAACTCTAAGCGCAGGCCTGTCCTACAAAGACGCAGCGGCATACCTAAAAGCATATATTCTAGTAATCAAAGAAGCTAATGAGGAGATTAAAAATGGGTAATGTAGTAAACTTTCCAACCAATACAACAGCTGAGAATGTGCTGAGAAGCTCTCTTACAAACCAAATGCAGAAGCTAGAAGATCTTTATGAGTCTCTTGATGCACTACACCTCGAAATGCATGAGAGGGAGAAAACCTGCAGCGAGCTAGAGTATAGTTACGACCAGAATCTCTGTAAGTACGCTAACATAGTAGGAACCGACAGTGTAGAAGTAGAGTTCATGGGTTACACAAGTAGGCACATTGTTTCAGTAGATGCAGACGGCGGTAACATTAAACTCACTATTGACGAGAATATGTGTAATGAAGATTAAAGATGATATAGAATGGAAGTGGTCTAACGGCTGGACAATCTACGATATTGCTGACGAGTATAACACAACCCCTGAAGCAGTATTAAAGTTACTCGGTATACAGGAGAACCCTTTTAGTTATGAACTACACTGAAGATCAGACCCAGCATATCGTAGATGCTTATAAAGCAGAAGCAACTATGCTAACAGTAGAAAAACTAGCAGAAGAGCTAGGAAAGAGTACCAAGTCAATAATAGGTAAACTCAGTAGGGAGGGAGTATATGAAAGAGGAGTATATAAAAACAAAAGTGGCACTTCGCCCATTACTAAAGCTGAGATATGTCTTAATATCGCTGAAAATCTGGGAATTGAGGTTGAGAGTCTGGTGGGTCTCGAGAAAAGTCCAAAAGGAACTCTCCAAACGTTAGAAATCGCTACGGGTGCTCAAAGGGTTGGGGTTGCAGTATGATACTTTAACCCCGCTACGGGTGCTCAAAGGGTTGGGGTTGCAGTATGATACTTTAACCCCGCTACGGGTGCTCAAAGGGTTGCAGTATGATACTTTAACCCCGCTACGGGTGCTCAAAGGGTTGCAGTATGATACTTTAACCCCGCTACGGGTGCTCAAAGGGTTGGGGTTGCAGTATGATACTTTAACCCCGCTACGGGTGCTCAAAGGGTTGCAGTATGATACTTTAACCCCGCTACGGGTGCTCAAAGGGTTGGGGTTGCAGTATGATACTTTAACCCCGCTACGGGTGCTCAAAGGGTTGGGGTTGCAGTATGATACTTTAACCCCGCTACGGGTGCACAGAAAGCCTCTTAGGAAACTAAGGGGTTTTATTTTGCTTTCGATTTAAGGAGCAAAGCTCCTTTCGTCGATGGCGCTAAAATAATATATTTAAAGTCTAGAAAAAAGAGGGATGCCACTAAGGATAAGTAGGGAGAATTGTAAACAATTGAGGTAAAGGAATACGAGTTTTTACGACCAAAAGCGAATCGGGCAAAATTGTCGCCTCTTAGCATAGTTATAGTAAAAAGGGAGTTATTAGCAGAATGTTTACAGACCGAATGGTCTTAATAAGTGATAGTAAATTATCACGGTCATTGGCAATTGATCATAGAATACATCAGGTTGATGTGCAATCAATGTGTGGTTATTGCTAGTTCATAACAACAACGTAATAATCTTATGGAGTTAAGATATGCTCTCTCCTTTAATCCGAGAGCAACTCAATTGCATAAATATCACTATGTCATATCACTAGCATTTAGTTATGAAGAATTGTAATTGATCTTAGTATCCATCAATATAGAAGTTATTTTATCACACTTTTTCAAATCTGTAAAGGTCTAATTTTTGAGTAGGTGGGTTGTATAAAATGCTGTGAGAAAGTTAAAGAATGAAGCTGGGATACAAAAACTATTTTTCCGAGGAGTAGGATTACTGCACTTCTTCAAGATATGCACTCAGACAAAGAGTAAAATACTCTTCCTGTAAATATGCTTCATTTTTTCTGATATAGGTTGCTTCTGTGGATATAGGTTGAGACCAAGCCACTCTCTCATCACAATTCTGTAGCCACATCTCATGTTGAAACTGTTCAAGCGTTTTCATTGTTAAGTTCCTTAAATTTCTTGAGTCTAAAGTTTTTAGTAAGTTGACCCCCTTTCGTGTTCTCGAAGTGTTCGAGAAGGCTAGGAAGCAGTAGTTCTGTAGGGACGTAAGCTTTAGCTGTGATCTTCATACCCTGTCGTTGACCTACCCAGGCTACCTTAATGTTCTTAAAGTGTCGTTCAATAGTGGCTTTATTATCTAACCATTCAGGCCTTCTCGCCCCGTGGTTGAAGTTAAACTGATCTGTAGTGGAGACTTTATACTCGTAGAGGTTGCCTTCCTCTTCCTGAGCGTCCGCCCCTTTATCTCCTGAAACTAGAGCATGCCCTAGTTCATGTGCCCTTGCTAATTCTCCAACACCTCCCTTTGATAGGTCTACTCCCTCTGGCATTAGTAGAAATACCTCTTCAAGTGCTGCTACTACCTCTGAGTATTCGTTCACTCAGCAGCTCCTTTAGCACGGTCAAAAAACTCCATCAGCGCGGCATAGCATCCACCAGCAATTGTATCATTATTCATCACAGCTCCACGGGGTCATAAACCTCTCACAACTCGCTAAGGGGAAGAGCGTGTTGATCTTATTATAGTAGTCGCAGGCTTCTTCATCAGTTACTACTCGATATCCTAAGATTGTCTCACCTAACCCTTCCTGCGTAAACTCTTCTGCATCTTCCATAGTAACTATATCCATAGCCCACTCAGATGGAGACTCGTCAGGAATTTCACAGAGATAGCTGTGCTTAAAAGTATAAATTGTCTCTACCAGTACTTTCTTCATCGTAGCTGTCCCAACTCATCTATAGCAGCGAATAAGTCCTGCAAAGTAGTAAAGATGAATGCTTGCTGTAACCAACTATCGTTCTGATCACGACCATTGACACGCAAAACATAACCATTTTCAAGCAGTTCAAACTCTTGCTTCTCTTCTATTTCTTTAAATTTATCAAACATTGTTTAGTTCCTTGAGTTTATTTAGTGTAAAGGTTTTCTTAACTTATAACAGTCCCAGTAGTTAGAGGTTGGGGGATATGACAGTGTTTGCCCAAAGTCAAACTCCAGTTGCTCCGTGAGCTGTTGATACTCCATGACTATTCCACAAAGGGTAGAAGGTTGGGTTCTTCGTACCCAGGGCCTTTCATTACTTTGCCATCGTCACGGTACATAGGGCGTCCGTCTTCACCAAGTTTGGTCATGTTAGAGCGATGAACTTCGTTAAAGCAATCATCGAGATCAATGCCAAAGGAGTGCCCAGCTCCGTATACAACGTAGAGTATGTCTGTAAGTGCATCTGCAACTTCAAGTAAACTACCTTTTCCAAGTCCATCACGTAACTCCTGTACTTCTTCTTCAATTAGATCAAGGCGCAAGGCCGCTAGGTTAAAGTCTGGGAAGACTGGTTCGACAAGAACTTCCTGACCGAAAGCCTCCATAAAGTCACCGACCTTCTCAAAATTACTTATCTCAATACTGCTCATTTTTCTTCCTTAGTTTTATTTGGTTTATGCGTATATTATACACAGGGTTGACGTCCTTGTCAAGAAGTTTTTAGTTCTATTCGCTCTTTAACCTTACGTCTCTGCTCCGCCGTCATGCTAGACCAGCCTGTAATCTCTGCGGGTGTGCGCTTACAGCCCAGACACTCAATAGTATCTGGGTCATAAGAACAGATACCAATACAAGGAGAGGGTATGCTTTTATTTCTCATCTTCAATTCTTTTCAACACTTCTTTAGCTTCCTCTACGGGGTACTCGTACAAGTGCATACTTTTAAGACACTCATACATCATGTCCCACTCTTTTAGTTTGCGTTCAACATCTGAAGTCGCTACGGGGTCATAGCTAACCACAGCTTCTTTCTTACTTCCGAAAATCCTATGCCAATTGTTCTCGTATTGAACACGATCTTCTATAATTCGAGGGCGGTCGCCTTTCCCGCCATGCGTCTGTCCACTCATTTGATAAATACCTTTAAAGTTCTGCCTTCGTCTTGAAGATCGGTAACAACTAGTGCTACAGCTGTATTGACGTAAACTCTTCCTTCATCGTCAATCACTTCTACTCGTGTAACATCTCTCCATGCATCAGGAACCCTGGGATCGTCCAGCAGGGTGTACTAATCTATTAAATACATCCTCCCAGCCTTTAAAGGATTCGTCTATACGTCTATCAAGTTCCTCCATATCAAAGCTATTATCAAAATGATAGGCGCTAAAGTCTTCCTCTTCCTCTTCCTCTTCGTCAGGGCCAACAAGCTCAAGACGCTGATCGACATCAATCACGAAGCCAGCTCCTTTGAGAAAGTATTCAAACTGTTCAAGCATCTCGTCAAGAGTAATATCTTGATCTTCAATCGCCATCTTGAGGCTAGTTTTTGTTACGCCGCTAAACTCAGCTCCGTAAGGGTAAGCAATAAATTCGTATGATTTGTTCATTTTTTGTATCTCCTTTAAATTATGAAACTATTATACTACTGTTTAGGTACGTTGTCAAGAACTTTTTCTTTCAGTTCGAGCTTCTATTCCAGCATCTCAACTTTGTCTTCAAGCTGTTGAATGTACTCTTCTACTATCTCACGCTCACATAGCGTCTTGCAGCATATAGAGATATGCTGTTTTGCTCTCACCTCTAGACTTTTCTCACCTCTTCTCATTTCATCAGTCCCATAGCCCTTCATAATATTTTCCGAAAAGACGGAAGCCATTACTAATCCTAGCCTGATATATCTTCATGCCCTCTGTGTCCATTTTCATAGTGTGATTCGGGCCTTCCAACATAAGGCTGTTACCGTTCTCCTGCTCTTCAAACACCCAGTCAGATTCTCCACTAAAGAACTGCTTTTCCCAGTCTTCAGACTTACTTTCGTGTGCAAAGATCATCTGATCTATAGCCCAATCCCATGCCTCAAAATAGAACTCATCTTGCTCCCACGCTTCTTTCGGCAGAGTTCCAATTAAATGGTCGGGCCTATCGCTAAAAGCTACCTTTGGCGCACCATGTGTATGCGCTTTTAGCTGTTTAAGCAGGGGCACTACGATCTGGGAGAGAGTATGGTCTAAACACCAGGTGTCCCAAGGATCTATAGTAATTGTTTGTTTGGCCTTTGGTGTATAACCAAAAGCGCTGAAAAGAAAATTGTGATACCAGCGATGGGCTGGCGGCTTTCCTAAGATAACTTTCATAATATGTTCCCCCACTTTGTGTCCTCTGGCATTAGTTCAATTTTAATATTTCCATCGTCTTCGGCAGCCTCTTGCATTTGCTTCCATATGCCTGCTGTGTTCATTCTTAGCTGGTACTGACTCTTGTCACATACGTATTCATTGCCGCTATGGCCAATGAAGTGATAGCTGTTTTCTTCTTCTTTCACCTGAACGATACCACTGTTCAGCTTCCACACATCACTCCCAAGATAACCACCACTCCATCCTGCAAGTACTTTATAGAAGGTTTGCTCTTGTCTGGCTATCTTAACTACTACCCAATTGTCTGGATGTTCAGCCATGTACTACCCTCCTGCACTGTTCAAATTGTAGCATACTGCAGCGTACACCATATAGGTCATCGTCTGCTTTCATCGAAAAGACTAGCCATATTAATAATAAAATTCGAAGGTAGATCAATCTGCCCACCTAATCTTTCTCTTATGTGTAGTTTCAAACATATGTATCAGTGTATCATACCTAATCTGCACCTTGCACTCAATTTTATCAAGCCACTCACTAAAGTCATTCCAGTCTTCAGTACGCATAGGGTCAACACTATATTCTGATTTACCACACCAGTACTCCTCTTCATTTAGTCCATAGATGTCAATGCGTCCACAAGAATAGCTTTCTAAATAATCTTTGTACTCTACTACTGGCAGTATCTTTCCCGAGGTTTTCTTCATTACAAACGGTATGTCCCTTTCCTCATACCAACGAGTAGAGACCGGGCCCATCCAGTTGGTGCTGTATGTAATCATCTAACAAACAACTTGAGAGTACGATTATCGTCCTGTAGGGATACTGTAACACCCTCAGCGATGTTAGTAATCCAAGCTCTGCCACTCTGGTCAATTACTTCAATACGAGTAACTCCATCGTAGTCAGTAAGACCCTCGTCTACCGTATCTCCTAACAAAGTAGACCAGTCTGTGTCTTCAGGCATCATGCGAATAGTATTCGGATAAGCTATTAAAAGCTGTTTATAGATCCCTGCGTTGTTCATTCTGAGTTTGTACTGTTCTTTGTCGCAAACATATTCGCTACCACTATAGCCTACGAAAACCCAAGAATCAGCAAGCTCACGAACCTTGACAATGCCGCTGTTTAGTTTCCAGTTGTCTCCGTCTAAGTATCCACCGCTCCAGCCCGCCAATACTTTGTAGAGAGGAGTTTTAGTATCGTTCATTATTTCTAATACTACCCAGTTATCGGGGCAGTCTGCAAACATATAGTCTTCTCTTCCTTCATCAATCATGGTTCATATCCTCCCAGTTGCCAAATATTTTAGGTGCTGCTTTTCTTGCTTCTTCCATATGGTACTCACCTGGATAGTGTTTAAGGTTTCTCCATGCTTCTTTGCGTACCTCTTCGGGCAAGCTCTCGCTCATACCGAGGTCTAGCAAAAACTGTCGAGTATTGCTTACAGCCCATCTACGCTCATACGGTAGTGTCATTTCTTAGCTCCAATTCTTTTGTCATACATTTCTTGAGAACCGGAGTAGGGTGGCACTCTCTCAGTACAGCCTCAAGGTGTGCGGTCTCCATCTCAGCGATACGTACATCGCTACGGGGTTGATCGCCTCGTATACCGAAGGTACCCCAAGTAAGATAATGTGCTTGCACTGCGTGTGTTTCGTCATCATAGAGTGCTAAAAAGGTTTGATCAGCGTGTATTGTGCCTCTGATATATTCTAAGCCGCCATCAATAACATAAGTTTTGCCGTTTGCATCGTTATGAGATCGGTAGTCGTGTCTATGCTTCGACTCGAGTATAGTTCCATCAGGGGTCTGAATAGCATTGTAGATTAGATTACGAGAGGCGAGCTTGTCAAGGATTTGCTGAGATGCATCAACCCACATCGCTTGCATTTTAGTATTGTAAGTGTCTCGTTTGTAGTTTTGCACGACCCAAGAAGCTACTTCGTAGGATTTACCGTGGGGTGCAAGGCACCAAGTCATATCTTCGTTCATAATTTACCTTCCTTTTTCAAGTTTATGAAGGTATTATACGCGAAGAAAGGGGGATTGTCAAGAAGTTTTTTAAGAATGGTGAGCAGTTTCACGACATGCTCGGGTCAGTCCTAAGGTAGTTAGGACTCTGATGTATACTGTACTAACCAGTAGCAGGCTTCTTGATTAGAGTGAAAGTAAGGGCTAAGCAGTTCGCCCTCCCTAGTCCAGAACCACACAAAACAGTCTATGTCGCTGCGGGTTTGTTTATTTAGTTTTATTAGTCCCATAAATTCTCATAGTATTTACCAAACAGACGGAAGCCGTTGGTTATTCTTGCTTGATAAATTTTCATCCCTTCAGTGTCCATTGTCAGGGTATGGTTTGGCCCTTCTACTAAGATAATGGAACCTTCCTGCGCTTCAAACACCCAATCAGACTCTCCAGTAAAGAACTGACCTTCCCAATCTTCAGACTTACTTTTAAAGGCGAAGATCATCTCCTCTAGCACCCAGTCCCAAGACTGTTCCCAAAACTCATCTGTTATATGAGCCTCTTTCGGTATAGTACCTATCAGCTCAGGGGGACGATCTTCAAAAGCCACTATAGGGCATCTATGTGTTGTCTTTTTAAGTTGAATAAGCATAGGCACAACGATGTGTGCAAGAGTGGCATCCATAGACCAAGTGTCCCAGCGATCTATTTTAACAGATACTTTCTGCTCTTTCTCACCAAATACTAACGCAATATATTTACTATACCATCTATAAGTTGGGCATTTTCCTATTTTTACTTTCATCGTATTTTTCTCCTTATAATCCTATTAATCCCCACCCGTACGTATCAGTTATATCATGAAGTTCTAATCCATAATTAAGTTGGATTAGCTGAGCCCAAGTTAGTTTAGTCATCCTTAACCTCCGTTAGTTTGTAGGTCTGATCTTCAAGAGTTTTTGCAACTCCCTATGGCGTAGCTCCTCGTTTGACTCCAGCGCTGTCTAGCCACTCCATAAATCTACTGTAAGCTATACCAGCATCTTCAATAAACTGACCGTTGTAATAAAAACCTTTCTCATCTAAACGCAACTTCTCTGTACTATCATCTATATTAAATTTAATTGTGTTAGTCACATCTCGAAAGATATAATTCTCCCCTAAAGTATTCATTCCATCAATTATTCTTTTAGTCATTTTGTATCTCCTTGAAACTCTACTAACCAGTAGCAAGCCTCTTGTTTAGCTGTAAAGCGAGGGCTAACGACAACACCATCATCATCAAGCCAGTACCCCTCTCCCCAGTCTTTTTGTATTTTCATAATCCGAATAAGCCCCAGCCATGATTTGCTATTGCATTAAGTATGATAAAGATACAAGTCGCCATATGAGTACACCACCACACAGTCCTAATACTAGCAATAGTGTTAGCTTGCTTATCAGTTTCACCTACTTTCTCTCCTAATGATTTTGCCCAAATTCTCCACCACTTATTCACGATCTTCTATCTCTAGCTCAAGCTCAACTATTCTAGCCTCAAGTTCTGCTATGTACTCTTCCACAATTTCTTTCTGGCATAAGGTTTCACAGCATATAGATATTTCTTGATGAGCTTTTGTTCTTAAAGATTTCTCGCCGCGTCTCATTCAGATAACCACTCAAAATGTCCATTAGTTGGATTAAACTGAGCACATTCTGTTTTTGCCGAGTCTAGTCTCCAGTCGTTTGTTATACTAGTTCCTGCTATAATAGATCCTAGCATGACTCCAACAATAAGGAATACAAGTACTCCTACCACCCGCCTTTCGTCTTTAAACATCCCATCTTCCCCTATACCATTCATTAAATGCTGTAAAATCTTCTTCTAACTCGAATCTTACAGTATCTGCATAAACATCTGTAAAGCGTTTAAAGTCAAATCTCCACTGAAAGCAGTGTGCTTTGCACCACTCAAGAGCATCCTTTCTTAGATCTGTGTGGGTGTGTGACTCATAATAGTTAGCCATCATCCACTGAGCTTTGTGCAATACAATCTCTTGAGGATTCATTTCAAGTACGGGAAGAATCATTTCTATCTGCCTCTTTTAGGTTGTCATTCATTTTTTCGTAATTTCGTTTTGCAGCCCACTCAGCTTGTTCATCCATGTGGAAAAGAATAATACCCCACGCCACTACTACAAAAGCTGTAATAAATAAAATAGCCATTGAAAAATCAAATATTTCTTGCATTATACGTTCTCCCATAATATGTCTGTGAGAAAGACTTCGTAAGTATATGCCTCGACTTCCCAGGGCAGTTCTTCGTATTCAATCTCGTCGCAGTTAAGTACTACATTATTGTGCTTCCACACGTTATCGATCATGTTGATCTGGTTTTTACAAAACTGTTTAGCGTGTACTAATTCGTGCGCAATATTAGATGCAAGCTCGTGGGGTTCGTAGGCAATCTCTTCGCCGTCTTCGTAAACCCAGTGAGTAGCTAAGCTGATAACACAGTCTTTACTATCACCGAGACAAAAACCTGCGTGAGACCCGTCCTCATCAACAAACTTCTCAACTTCGATATAAATATCATATTTTGCGTCTTCAGGAAAAAGAGCCATAATGCACTCATCAATGAATGTAGTATAGTCTTTTAAGCAGTTACCTTCTGTATACACGTTAATCATTTAATTCTCCAGTTTAGAAAGTAATTATACGCTTAGTTGAGCAAGATGTCAAGAACTATTTCATGGAAAGAGGGTTCTCTGCCAGCTTTTGTTGTCGCTTTTTCTCTCGATTAGCTGCTGCTGCTTTTTTCTTCTGTCGCTTAGTGGTAGGCTTTTCGTATGCTTCTTTTTCTCTGTAGTCAAAAAGTTTGTTGCTATCATTGATCTTACGCTTGAAAATTCGCAATGCTTGTTCCACGTTATTGTTCCGTACTTTGACATTCATCCATTATCCCCGTTTTCTAGTATTACCCAGGTAGCGAACAAACAAAGCAGTACTAATACCTCTGGTGTCATTGTTTAAACCTTATTCCTCGTTTTCTTAGGTAGGCTACTTGATTTCTTATAGCTTGCTCTGTTCGTTCTGGCAACATACCCATCATGTCCTCAATATCTTGGCTAAAGTAATGAGCCGCAAGGGTTTTGCGCTCTACGTCTGTCCAAGGCTTCTTTTTATATTTTTTCATGACGCTATTATATCGAAATGCAGGTTGATTGTCAAGAAATTTTTCAAAGGTAGCTAAAAAATTCTTCTTGACTTTTGGTTGAACATCTAGTATAATTCACCCATAAATAAAGGAAAAACATTAAGGAAAAACGTATTTAAGTCTTGACAGGGTGCCTGTTTTTGCGTATAATAGTTTTTCCAAAGACGAGTTCAACAGGAGAAAAGATGTTAGAGTACTCAGTGTTCGTATTTTGCTTAATTGGTTGCGGCCTAACGTGCCACGCACTAGGCAAACAAGAGGGGATAGAATGTACCATAGAACATCTAGTAGACAATGGGATGATAGAGCTCGATGAAGAATAAACTAATTATCAGCACTGAGATACTAGACGATGGAGATCTCAGATATAAGTTGCACGACAACGATATGATATACCTGCTAACCAGAGATCTGTCCTTAGCAGAGAAGACAGCAGCATTACTCAAACTAGAATATAACCGGGAGAAACAAAATGCCAGTAAAGTTTAAAGAATCAGTAGCAAAGATCGGAGCAAACCGCAAGAAAGTAGGCACTATCCACTACTATATGCACGCGACTTCGACAAAAGAACTAGTAGAGAAGTTTGAGAATGCAAACACCCAGCCTAAGCTAAAGCAAAAGATCAGCAATGAGCTAGTGAAACGTAAGGTGTCGGTGTGAAGAAAGTAGTAGTATACAGCAGAGATAATTGTAATTTCTGTGTGCAAGCTGAAAGAGCCTGCAAGCAGTTATGCCTAATAGATAGAGAGTTTAGCCATATAGTTCTAAAGCTAAACAAAGACTACACTAAGCTAGAATTTAAAATGCTGTTCCCAGACAGTACTACTGTACCCCAAGTTATTGTTGATGGTGTACACGTTGGAGGATGGGACGAGTTCAAGCCACAAGCATTGGCAAAGATTGAGGGAGCGTAGCCTCCCCTTTAAGTAGGTTACAAAAGGGCAAAAGCCCAAGCTCAATGGAGAAAAAGAAGTGAAAGACCAAGATAAGGCCGTGTGTTATTTATGCAACATGGTTACAGCGATAAGTTGTTTAGCCTTGCCGTTTATAACAATATACGCCAGCGCAGGAATGTATTAAAGGAGAGTAAAAAGTGAATAAAAGTGAAGTATTTGAACAGTTAAAGATAGATGAAGGAGTAGAATATGAACTCTATAACGACCATCTTGGGTATCCGACATTTGGAGTCGGGCACCTCGTACTTGAAAGTGACCCCGAGTATGGAAAGCCAGTCGGAACTCCCGTCACAGAGCAAAGAGTTGCAGAGTGTTTCGAGAGTGACCTCAGTACAGCAATCTCAGAGTGTTACGCTCTATACGGACAAGGGACTTTTGACGGATTACCAGACGAAGTACAGGGTGTACTTGTTAATATGATGTTTAACATGGGAAGACCTCGTTTGTCGAAGTTCAAGAATATGAATGCCGCCGTACTCGAAGGTGATTGGAAGAAAGCGGCAGTTGAAGGTAGAGATTCACTTTGGCACAGGCAAGTAACTAACCGGGCCGAAAGACTAATGGTAAGGTTGGAAAGTGTCTAAAATTCTGTTAGGAATAATAGCAGCGATGGGTAGTACGGGTTTCCTGTACTACCAATTCGCCGTTGTACCTATGCAAAATAAATTAGAGGAACAAACGTCCGTAATCCTAGCCCAAGACTTGCGAGATCAAGAGCAAAAAGCTACAATCGTCGCAATACAAGAGAACATGGAGAAGACAGTAGCAGCAAGTGCAAATCTCCAGAAGCAGAACCAACAGTACGAAACTCAGATGGCCGACTACTTGGACATCTTTCGCAGACATAACATAGCGCAGTTAGCTAGTGCAAAACCTGGTTTAATGACTACGCGAGTGAACAAAGGCACGGAGAAAGTATTCAATGAAATTGAAGATATTAGCAAGCGCATTAACGCTCTTAACGATTAGTGGATGCAGTTTACTACAGCAACCTCCTCGTGAAGTAGAGATTATAACCAAACCGATAGAGATTATAATCACACAACCCATCATGCCACGACCCCTGAATCTCAAGGAGCCAAATTGGTATGTAGTATCAGACACTAGAATAGCCAACAAAGACGGCTTATATCCCGAAGGTTATACCTATTTCGATAAGTTCGTAGAAGATATCAAAAAGAAGCATGGTGGAGATCTAGTATTTATCGCAATGAGTGTAGCGGACTATGAGTTAATGTCTTACAATACACAAGAGCTAAAGAGATATATTAGCCAGCTCGGAGAGGTAATCATTTATTATAGAGATGTTACCTTGCCTACGGAGACTGAGAATGAAACGAAAGAACCCAGTAGCTAAGTTCCAGTGTAGATACAATAAAGCAAAGGTTTTTAAAGATCGTAAGCGCGAAGAGAAAAAGAACCCTAAAACGTATGCAGAGTACATGGAACTGGAGAAAAATAATGGCGTATAGTGCTAAAGTACTAGACCACTACGAGAACCCACGCAATGTGGGTATACTTGATGCAGATGCAAAAAACGTCGGTACAGGCATGGTAGGAGCACCCGCGTGTGGGGATGTAATGCGTCTCCAAATCCAAGTAGATAGTAATGATATTATTACTGATGCAAAGTTTAAAACTTATGGTTGTGGCTCCGCTATAGCCTCTAGCTCACTTTTGACAGAAATGGTGAAAGGTAAGCATATGGACGAAGCATACAAGATTAGAAATACAGACCTAGCCACAGAGCTAGCTCTTCCTCCTGTTAAAATTCATTGTTCGGTTCTTGCCGAAGACGCAATCAAAACAGCAATCCGTGACTTAAAATCTAAAAGATGATACAAGTAACAGACAAAGCAATATCAAAAGCAGTTGCAAAGTTATCCCACAAGGGCAGCGAAGCTCTTCTGCTTGGTCTAAAGCCTTCTGGCTGTGCAGGATATAGTTATGTTCTGGAGTACTGCAAAGATGAAAGTATGGAGTACCATACACGCTTTGAGTTTAAGAACCTAATAGTTTATATAGACCACAAATCTCTTCCTCTCCTAGAAGGAATGACGCTTGATTATGCCTACGAGGGTCTCAACGAAGGCTTTAAGTTCTTAAACCCGAATCTGTCTACTGAATGTGGGTGCGGTGAATCAGTAAATGCATAAAATAGTTCTTGACAAGTTACCCCAATTCTAGTATAATATTCATTCAATTTACGGGAGAACTACAATCAACCTTTTTTACCTAGACGAAGACCTAGACAAATGTGCAGAGTATCATGTCGACCAGCATGTCAACAAGATGATACTCGAAGCCGCACAGCTTATCAACACAAACCTCTGGATAGATCACCTATTCGGTTTTGTGCCTCGTGCTATCACTAAAGAAGAAAATGCTGTCCTTCAGACCACCCGTAAGTATTGGAAAGAATTTCCTATGGAGGAGAGACCTTTTCCGTACTTACCCACTATGCAATCGCACCCCAGTTGTATATGGGTACGTTCTTCCCTAGAAAATTATTACTGGACAAACTGTTACGCCTTTGCTCTTGCAAGTGAAGCGCATTATCGCTATGGTAGCCTACACAAAAGTTACGAAATGCTACTAAAGTTACCAGAGCCACAGCACATGGAAGACCACGGCTTCACTCAGTTTGCCCTGGCAATGACAGAGGAGTTAAAGGACGATGACGATCCTATACAGTCTTATCGTAATTTCTATATGCTTGACAAGGGCACGATGGCTGCTTGGAAGCATAGAGACAAGCCGCCATGGTGGGATCACGAACTTGCAGACTACGAGAACAGAATCAGTAGACGCCCCAAAAAATAGTTCTTGACGTACCGTCTCAAAAGGATTATAATAGTCCCAAGGAGATGAGAAATTATGACAAGAAAGACAACAGAAGAATATTTGGAGCAATTGATAGAGCTGGAAATACCCCATACTCTATTAGGAGACTATACAAGGAATAACGACCCAATTGAACATCAGTGTGTAATAGGACATATCTTTTTAGCCACACCAAGCAATATTTTAAATAGAAGAGGTTGTCCTGTTTGTTCAAAGAGAGTAAAGAAAACCTCAGAGAGCTATCAGGCTGAATTACATGCTTTAGGAAAAGGCTATGTTTGCTTAGAAGCCTATGTAAATAATCATACAAAACTCAAACATATTTGCTCTAAAGGACACGAATGGTCGGTAGTACCTAAAGATTTGGTTGGCGCGCGAATGGTCAGCTGTCCTTACTGTATTAAAAGATATATAGACTATGATGATACAGCATACCTCTACTACATACGAATAGATAGAGGCATAGAGTCTTTCTATAAAATAGGTATAACAAAAAATACCTTAGAACAAAGATATAAAGGTTCGGACTTAAACAACATTACTTGTCTTTTGTGGAAAGAGTATGATAAAGGTTGGAAAGCTGCCGAGAAGGAAAAACAAATTCTTAAAGAGTTTTCATATTATATATACCAAAGCCCCGACCTCTTAATGCGTGGGGGGCAGGGAACAGAGATTTTCTCAAAAGACGTACTTCAACTGGACACAATAAAATGACACAAGTAAAACTTATTTCAAGCTCAAGCCCTGACCTAATTGCAGATATTGCATACATGGCGAGAGTATCAAATCCCGGCAATCAACATAACACAGAGACTTCAGAGAAGTTAGTAAAGTATCTAATCAAGCACAACCATTGGTCCCCCATGGAGATGTGTAGTATCACTCTAGAAATTAATACTACCAGAGATATTGCACACCAGATAGTTCGTCACCGTAGCTTCGCATTCCAAGAGTTCTCTCAGAGGTACGCCGACCCTGCGGCAATGGGCTATCCTTTTGAATTGCGAGAAACTCGTATGCAGGATACAAAGAATCGTCAGAATAGTATTGAAACTGATGACGAACTACTACACAGACACTGGGTTGCTCAACAGAAAAAAGTTATTGATACTGCTCAGGGTGTATACAAGTGGGCAATCGAACATGGTATTGCTAAAGAGCAGGCACGCACTGTGCTACCAGAAGGTCTTACTAAGACACGGTTGTATATGCACGGAACAATACGCTCCTGGATTCACTACATTGATGTACGCACTACACCGGGTACTCAGAAAGAGCACATGGATATTGCTCGGCAGTGTGCATATGAAATTAATCCTATGTTTCCTCTGATTAAGGACTTTGTACATGAATGATATCAAAGACTTAAAGGGTATGGTAGGCAGGAAGTTTGATAGTGAGAAGCCGAAGATGTACCTTCTACCTCCGAAAGCTACAGTGGAAGTAGCTAAAGTATTAACCTTCGGTGCAGCTAAGTATGACGAAGACAACTGGAGATACTTAGACGATGCTCAGAATAGATACAGTGGCGGTGCACTTCGGCACATATTCTCCCATCTGGATGGAGAGCTAGAAGATCCAGAAACAAATTTGTCGCATCTAGCTCACGCTATTTGCTGTTTAATGTTTAAATTAGAATTGGAGTTAGAAACTGATGGCTAAGCGCATAAAGAAGAAGAGCTACGAAAACTTATCGAAGGTGAACATCGAGAAGGTGATAGCACTCCTAACCCTGGATATTTCAGTCCAAGCTACGGAAAGCCCTACAGAAAAAGCGATAACTAAAAAGCAAGCCTGTGACATTCTAAACATTGCCTACAATACTACTAGGCTAAGTAATATTATAGAAGAGTATAATGAGCAAAAAGCATATACCAAAAAGCGTAAGTCGGCTCTGCGGGGTCGTCCAGCGTCTGACGCAGAGATCACTGAAGCGTGCACGAGCTTCCTCCAGGGAGATACTGTCACAGATATCAGCAAACGTCTTTTTCGTTCCTCCGGGTTCGTACGCAACATTCTTGAAACGGTTGGAGTCCCCCAAAGACCCGGCTCCAAAGAAGAAAGACTAGAAGGTCTTTACTTTCCAGACGAGTGCGTATCCGATGACTTCGCTAGTGGGGAGATTGCATGGTCTGCAGCATATCATAGTACTGTTATTGTTAAGCAGCGCCTCACTCCTGAGTACCTAGAAGGTAAGACAGGCATGACCGTTGTAGACTACGAGAGCAAGTATGGTGGCCCTTGCTACGCTGTGTATGTTGTGCAAAAGGTAGATAGTGAAGATACTTACTTCTCTAACGTGCAGTCTGGCGGGTTTAGTGCATATGTTCCAGCGTGTGAATTAGGCAAGCTCGAACACTTGAAGAAGTACGGCGTAGACTTGGAGCGATTATGAGCTTAGTTATTTATGTAGACGGAGAGGCTAAAAGACCTTGGGAAAAGTTTCAAAAGGTTGTTGATGACTTCGGTAATATATGGAAGGCAAAAATGGGGGAAATGGTAGCGCATCATTGGGCTTTAGAACACTCAGAGTACAGGATACTAGACCCCTCAGAGATGACTCCCTGGCACATTAACTTTCAAAATATTTTAGAAAAAAAGTGTGGATATAAACTCGAACAGCTTAGAAAAACTCCGGAAGGTTTCAGAAAAGCAGATGCTTTAAATAAGGAATTAGGGGTAGTGGTAGAGGTACAGTACAGTAATATAGAAGAGAAGGTACTCTATGACAGAACAAAGTTTTGGGTAGACTTAGGCTTTACAGTTGTTTGGATATTCAACGATAAAAAACATGCTAACTTTGAGGGAAAGTACAAAAATCAACAGAGGTGGTCTAGGCAACCTGTTTGGTGGAGAACATTTCAAGAGTTTCGTTCCAACGTAGAAATCATTATACAAAGTCCAAAGCTAGAGAGAATCATTATAGAGGACGCAGAGGGAGACGAGGATATAGTAGAACAAAAGACATTCTACCAGATAGAGGAGGCTAGCTATCGGCCCAGGTTTAAAAAAGCTAAATTTTTATGCAAGACCTCTCCTTTAACAAAAAGGGAATTAATAAGGCAATTAAAAGGAGAAAGTTTCTACGATCTATACATGCAAAAAGTAAGAGCACTCAAAAAATAATTCTTGACAGCATGGTGATTTTTCCCGTATAATATCCATTCTGAAATCGAGGAATACATGGGACAAAGATTCTACGAACAACAACTAAAAACTCTGGGCGACTGCCCAGGAAATAAAAACCCTAACAAGAGGACACGCAAAGTGGCTTGGGACGACGATAAGAAAGCAGAAGCAGTAACTTTATACGAAGCAGCATCACCTACTCCAGAGACTAGCATGGAGATTGTGAAAGACATTGCAGAAGAACTAGACGAATCACCTAACGGTGTTCGCATGATTTTAACAAAGGCTGGCGTCTACGTTAATAAAACCCCAGCAGCAAAAGCCGCTTCTACCGGCGCAGCTACAGGAAGCACTCGTGTCTCCAAAGTAGCAGCTCAAGAAGCCCTCACCGCTGCTATTACTGATGCTGGCAAAGCTGTTGATGAAGAGATCATCTCTAAGTTGACTGGTAAAGCCGCACAGTACTTTACTACTTTACTTTCTGACGAAGGTTAGTAGAAACTATCGCCCTGCTAGATTCGTCTAGCGGGGCTTTTTTGCATCCAGTATAAAGCACCTCTGAGTAAGTACATAGTAATAATGATTGCTAAACTACTACCAGAAGGAAACTATAGTGAAAAAGCAAGAACTGGCGCAACTAGTGCGCTCTTATGGGGATGCCGTTATTACTTATCGTAGCGAACACTCCAAAAAGCTAAAGTACAATGTCTGTACCTTAGACTTCACAACTCCCTATATTCAGAAAAAGAAGAATAGAGCCAAGGAAACTGACGACACTCTTCTTTTCTTCTGCTGGGATACTGATTCATACCGTCTACTACGACCTTCCAATGTGTCTAGTGTAGTTCCTCTCGCCTCTATTTTAAAGAATGAAGGTAGACACTGATGGACTTACACCAGGCTCCCGAAGCATACTCTCGTGTTATACATTATGATGAAGTTAAAGAAATACAGATAAGACTTACCATTAATACTTTCCGAGGTATAGAATATATGCATCTACGAAAGTATTATATGGACTTTGATGAAGAGTGGAAGCCAACCCCCGAAGGAGTAGCTATGCCTTTAGATCTTTCTAATTCAAGAGAGATGTTTGCAGGTCTAATAGAGATATTATCCCTAGCAGAATCTAAAAGCCTAATAGAAGAACATTTCTCCGATCTTATCCAGGATCTGTATAAATAGTTCTTGACAATCTTGCTAAAGTCCCGTATAATATACTTTCTTATTTAGGAGAATACCATGCAGGACTTTTTAGACAGAATGAGTAAGTTGTACTATGAGGGTACACCTGCTATCTCTGATGCGGAATTTGATATTCTCGCAGACCGACATAGCTATAACAAAGTAGGTTACACTGTTACTGACGCGATTTCGCATACGTATCAAATGTACTCTTTGCAGAAGTGTTTCGATATAGACAAAGCCCCTCTGAATGTCAAAGAGTGTCGGCATACTCCTAAATTAGATGGTGCGGCAGTTTCTCTTCTATATGTTGACGGTAACCTTGAACTCGCCCTCACTCGTGGGGATGGTATTCAAGGCCGTGACATTACTGATAAGATGCGTGAGTTAGTCCCTAACGAGATTGATGATACTCGTCTTATTCAGATTACAGGTGAAGTTGTTGCTCCAAGTAGTGTGCCTAACTCTCGTAATTTCGCTTCGGGGTCTCTCGGACTTAAAGGACTTTCGGGTCTTGAAGAGTTCAGAACTCGCCCCTTAGTGTTTGTTGCGTATGATGCTACCCCACACCTTGCACAAAATTATGCTTGCTCTCTTGAGATCTTGCACAAGTTTGGCTTGAACGTGGTTACTCGCTTTAAAGCAGTTGACTATCCTATGGATGGTATAGTGTTTCGTATCAAGTCCAATGAAAAGTACGATGAGTTAGGTCATACTTCTAAACACCCACGAGGTGCCTTTGCTTTAAAAGAGCAGGTTGCTGGAGTGGAGACCACGCTGCTAGAGGTAGTATGGCAGTTGGGTAAAAGCGGTGTTGTAAGTCCTGTAGCTATCCTAGAGCCTTGTGTTATAGGGGAAGCTACGGTATCAAGAGCAACACTGCACAATATTGAGTACATACGCGATCTCGATTTAGAGATAGGTTGTAAAGTAGAAGTTATACGTTCTGGTGAAATCATACCTCGCATTGTAAGGCGCTTGGATTGAGTGCTACCTTGAAAAAAATAGTTCTTGACAATAACCTTAAAACTCCGTATAATACGTATTCAATTTCAGAGGAATCACGATGACCATAATCGAAGCCCCAACAAACTGCCCCTCGTGTAGTTCGGTGTTAGAAGAAGTCAACCATCTTCTGTATTGTAGAAACGCCCTTTGTGGTGAGAAAGTTGCAAAACTCGTTGAACACTTTGCAAAGACTCTCAAGATTAAAGGTCTTGGCCCAAAAACAATATCTAAGCTAGACATTCGGTCTCTTGAAGAGATGTATGAGCTAGACGAAACGGAAATGGCTGAAGCCCTCGGATCTGAGAAGTTAGCAGTAAAGTTAGTAGATGAGCTACAACGCTCCACAAATGCGCCTCTAAACGTACTATTAGCAGCGTTTAGTATTCCTCTTATCGGGAAAACAGCAGCGGATAAATTATCAAAAGTTTGCATTGATATAGATGAAATAGACTACGATATATGCCGCGAAGCAGGTCTTGGTGAGAAATCTACAGCCAGCCTTTTACACTGGCTAGAGATGGAGTTCTATCAAGTAAGTATGCTACCGTTTAACTTTAAGTTTGTACGGTCTAGTAACACAATTGTTAATACATCAGCTAACACTGTATGCATTACAGGTAAGTTGCTAAGCTATAAAACTAAAGCAGAAGCTCACGCAGCTTTGGAGGCAGTAGGACTTAATGTAAAATCTAGTTTGACGAAAGATGTAACTATCCTAGTAAACGAAAGCGGTATTGAATCCGCAAAAACTAAGAAGGCCAGAGATGCTGGCGTTCAAATCGTAACTAACCTTAAAATTCTTACCGGAGAATAATATAATGGCACTACCTAAGTGGACTGAAGAGCGTACAGCTCAACTAACTAATTTTATCGGTGGCGAAAGCCCCGTATCCCAAGCTACTGTTGCAGAAGCAGCTGACCAGCTTGAAACCTCTACTCGTTCTATCTCTAGCAAATTGCGAAAGATGGGTCATGACGTAGAGCTGGCTTCTGCCGGAGCTACTCGTGCGTTTACCGATGCACAAGAAGCAACCCTTGCAGCTTTTGTCTCAGGCAATAGCGGCGAGTATACTTATGCTGAAATCGCTGGTCATTTTGAAGATGGTCACTTTTCTGCTAAGTCAATCCAAGGCAAGATCTTGTCTATGGAACTGACTGGTCACGTTAAGCCAGCTCCTAAAGTTGAATCAGTACGCACGTACTCCGAAGCTGAAGAAGTAACTTTTGTATCTATGGTACAAGATGGCGCTTTTGTAGAAGCAATTGCTACTGCACTTGATCGCTCAGTAAATTCTGTTCGTGGTAAGGCTCTGAGCCTCCTTCGTTCAGGCGACATCGACGCTATCCCACGTCAGGAAACTACCAAAGGCGCTTCTAAAGAAGATCCGTTGGCTGATATCACTGATATTGGTAGCCAGACTGTCGAAGCTATCGCAGAGCAAATTGGTAAGACCGCCCGTGGCGTTAAGACTATGCTCACTCGTCGTGGCCTTTCAGCCTCTGACTACGATGGCGCTTCTAAGAAAGAGAAAGCTTCAGCTTCAGCTTAATCCTTCTTAGTAAAACATAAGGACAGGCTCTTCGGGGTCTGTCCTACTTTTTAGATTTGAAATCGGGAGACTTTCATTGAATATTGCTAGTGCGCTTATTAAGCAAGTGCTTACGCTACAGGACTTTCAGACCTGGAGTGTTGCGCACAAGCATTACTTTGCTGCTGAGTATCATAGCCTTTATAAGGTTATTGATAAGCACTGTGAAGCCTTTCATAGAATGCCTACGATTGAAGATCTAAAGTTTGAGATTCGTGATTCAGCTACTCGTGAAAAACTGTACGCAGTGGAAGCTATTGAGGTCGATGCCGACCCCCATATGCTTCTTGAGTATCTGAAGAACGAATACACTCAAAAAGAAATTCTGGACTCGCTAGAAGATTATATTGAGAATTCTGTTGCGTTTGAAAACGCTCAGGAGTCTGTAAATCATCTTCACCAAATCGTACTCGATGTCGAAGACAAGGTTGATTTGGAAGATCCGCAGGAAAGTATGCAACGTATTGACCTGTTCGAGCCGGAAGAAGATTTAGCCAGATATATACCCTTGGGACTCAATCAAGAGTACGACTACGAAATACAGTTCTCACCTAGAGATCTTGTTATGTTCGGTGGTAAACGAGGGGCTGGTAAGTCTGTAATATGTGCTAATATTGCCAATGCAGTATATGCTTCAGGTAAGTCGGCTATGTATTTCACTATTGAAATGGATAGCCGTTCTATCCTTCAACGATGTTGCTCCATTGCTACGGAAGTTCCCTTTTCTCGTCTACGTACTCAAAACCTGAGTCTTGTCGAGTGGGAAAAAGTAGCTACATGGTGGGCAGGTCGTTATGTTGATGGACAAGACCGCTTGAAGGAGTATAGAACACATCGTGATTTTGCTAAGCTACACACATCACTAAAGAATACCTGCGAGCTCCTCCCGACTCAGCAGCTAGACGTAGTGTATGACCCGTCGCTTACTCTCTCCAAGATTCGTGCCGAGCTTGACAAAAAAGTCAAAGCTCTGAATGTTGGTGTCATTATTGTAGACTATATTAATCAGGTAAAGCGGTCGAGTCTTCCATCTCGTGGTGGTCAATATGACTGGACAGAACAGATTGAAGTAAGTAAAGCATTGAAGTCAATGGCACAAGAGTATGACTGTACAGTCGTATCTCCGTATCAGACGGACGCAACTGGTGAAGCACGATTTGCTAAAGGTATCCTTGATGCTGCAGATGCTGCCTATACCTTAGAAACGTGGGATCATGAAGACGAATGTATTACATTTAATTGTGTAAAGATGCGTTCCGCTTCTATGAAGTCGTTTAGCTCTACAGTAGATTGGGATAGCCTAAAGATTGGGCCCGAAACTGCTATGACACCTCAAGAGAGAGACGATTCCTCACACAAAACTGGCGAATCCATTGATGATATTTAAAAATATTTCTTGACTTTTTATCTCTTCTTGCGTATAATATACGGATACTTTGAAGGGAGAAAGCAAATGGCACTTACATTCGGTAGTTTACGACACTCTTACTCAGGCAGGAAGCGAAAGCCAGTGCCCAAGTCTAAGCCATACACACCTAAGTTCGAACCCATGGAAGTCTCCGACACTTATCGTAGAGACACCAAACATTATAGATCTGCCTCTTCAACCGGCGGATCTTGCGAAGCTGTAGACCGTAGTTACACTGCCGGTGCAGACTTCACCGTAGCCCCTGCATATAACAAGGGCGCGTACCAAGTAATCAGTAAAGAAAACATCAAGGATATTGGACGTTGACAGTAGAAGAACTATTAGTATCTAGGCAAGTATATTTTGTACCGAAGGGTGCAGATGCTATTGTTACGTGTCTTAATCCTGAACACGCAGATAGCAGCCCTAGTATGCGCATTGACAAGATTACAGGTATATTTAACTGTTTCTCGTGCGGGTACAAAGGCAACATTTTTACACATTTTGGCGAAAAGGCAAACCAATTACAACTAAGACGAGAGCTCCTCAAAAAACGTATTAGAGAAAAAAGGTCTGAGTCGGTTGGTTTGTCGTTTCCTAAAGGTAGTGTTCCATATGTAGGCAACTGGAGAGATATTAAGCCAGAGACCTATAAAAGATTTGAAGCGTTCCAACACCATGACACTGACCATATTGGTAGAGTAGTATTTCCAGTACGAGATATATCAGGGCGTATCGTGTCCTTTAACGGTCGTCACACTACAGGTGGCACACCTAAGTACATGATCTCGCCTGCGGGTGCAAAGCTACCTCTCTACCCTATAGTAGAGCCGATACAAGGTTCCATTATCCTAGTAGAAGGTATATATGATATGGTAAATTTACACGATAAAGGACTAACTAACGCAGTTTGTACCTTTGGAACAAAGAACATAAATGAAGATAAATTGCGAATGCTTTCGATACAAGGTGTAGAGGAAGTAATAATTTTCTTCGATGGAGATACCGCAGGGCAGGATGCTGCGAAAGAAGTAAAAGAGATGGTTGAGCGAGTAGGCTTGACATCAAGAAATGTAGGGCTAAAGGATACAGATCCTGGTGCACTACCCTTACAATCAGTACAAACATTAAAGAGAAAATTATATGCCTAAAGTTGCATTAGTAGAAACTAAAATAAGTAGGACAAATTTTAAGAAAGAGTTTGATGATGAGTTTACATTTGACCAGTATCAATTGTGCTCAGACCCAAACATTAAGAAGGTCTTGAAAAGGGACGTAGACATCGAGATTGATATTGACGCATATGACTGGATTATTCTCGTAGGGAGTGATGCACTTAAATACTTTACACCTCTCAACTCGGTCACCGAATATTCTGGTAAGAAAGTAGAAGAGAAATACTTACCTGTCATTAACCCTGCTATGCTTGCATTTAAACCAGAAGCACAACGTACTTGGGACGACTCTAAGCAGAGCATTACCGAGTACATTACTGGAAATAAACAAGATACAATCATTACCGAGTACAATGCCTGGGGCATTCAAGACACTGCGGAAGCTAATGCTTTCTTCCAAGCAGCGATTGATGCACCTCTTGGCTATATAGGTCTTGACTCGGAGACAACGGCCCTTTGGCCTCGGGACGGGCATATGCTCGGTCTCAGTCTGTCTTATGAAGCTGATCGTGGCGCGTATATTGACACAGAGTGCTTAGATGAAGAGTCTGAGCGGCTGCTGCAAGAATTGTTTGACAAGAAGATAGTAGTATTCCATAATGCAAAGTTTGACTTGGCGTTCTTTGAGTACCATTTCAACTTTAACTTTCCTCGCTTTGAAGATACTATGTTATTGCACTATTTGATTGATGAGAACCCAGGCACTCACGGTCTAAAGGCTCTAGCTATGAAGTATACAGTCTATGGCGACTATGAGAAAGGTATGTACGACTGGATGGCTCAATACCGTAAAGAACACGGTATTCTTAAAAATGACTTTAACTGGGGCGATATTCCCTTTGATATAATGAAGTTATATGCTGGTATGGATGCCGCAGTAACATTCTTACTTTATGAGAAATTTATAAAGATTAAACAAAACAAACGCTTATGTAAAGTCTATGAGAATATTCTTATTCCAGGGTGCCGCTTTTTAACTGATCTTCAGGATAATGGGGTACCTTTTGATGCGCAGAGGTTGTTGAAAGGTCAGTTGCTCATGCAAGAGCAGATTGACGAAGCCATTGCTACGCTATACAGAGACCCCGCAATCGCTCAATTTGAGGCAATAAATGGAAAAGATTTTAATCCTAATAGTACTATGCAGCTTCGTCAGCTTTTATTTGATTTCTTGGGCCTTACTCCTACTGGAAAAAAGACAGGCACAGGAGCAAATAGCACAGACGCGGAAGTTCTTGGAGAGTTGGCAAGCCAATCCGAGGTACCCGGACTCATCCTTGCTATACGACAGAAGTCAAAAATTAAAAATACTTATCTGGACAAAATCTTTCCTCAGTTGGATCGTGATAGCAGACTACGTACTGGATTCAATCTCCATACTACTACTTCTGGCCGTCTCAGCTCTAGTGGTAAACTTAATATGCAGCAGCTTCCTAGGGATAACCCTATTGTAAAAGGCTGTATCAAAGCGGCACCTGGACACAAGATTGTTGCAATGGATTTAACAACTGCAGAAGTATATGTTGCAGCAATCCTAGCAAAAGATAAGGCACTGATTGAAGTGTTTAAGTCTGGTGGTAACTTCCACTCTGCGATTGCACACAAAGTATTTAAGCTACCTTGTGACGTTAGCGAGGTAGCTGACCTATATGGTATGCAACGTCAGGCTGCTAAAGCTGTAACTTTCGGTATTATGTACGGTGCCGGTGCAAATAAGATCAGTGAAGAAGTTACAAAAAATAGTGGTACCCCGTTCTCTAAACAAGATGCTCAAGATGTTATTGATGACTACTTTAAAGAGTTCCACCTGCTGAAGACATGGATTGAAGAAAACAAAAAGTTCATTATGCAAAATGGGTTCATTTACAGTTTCTTCGGAAGAAAAAGGAGATTACCAAATGTCGCATCGACAGACAAAGGCATCCAGAGCCATAGCGTTAGGTCTGGTCTTAATTTTCTGGTGCAGTCTGCTGCTTCTGATATTAACCTCTTAGGGGCTATTGATATGAGTTCATGGATTAAGGCGAAAGGCAAGAAAGCACGCATCTTTGCACTCGTACACGATTCTATCTTAGCAGAAGTACCAGATGATGAAGTAGAGGAGTACATGGTTAAACTTGCAGAGTATGTACAAATGGATAGAGGCTTATCTATTCCTGGCACTCCTGTAGGCTGTGACTTTGAGATTATTCACCAAGACTATTCAGGCGGAAAGTTCGAGAAAATGTATGGTGATCAACTATCATAATATTAGAAAACTTATAGAGTATCCTGTATTCTTAATTCCTTCAGGGTTTTGGGATACACAGGATGGTTTACTTCTACTTGAAGACCAAGTATTAGACGATAAAAATCAAGAAGGAAAAACTCTAGGGGCTAGGCGTATGCAAACCCCTCATAAGGATCTTTTCCCTTTAAAAAGAATGGTTTCTTCTTACAATGGAATACTAAAGCAGCGCACCAAGCACTTTATAGATAATGCAGGTAGGCCGTTTATGTATGAGAAGACTGTATTTGCACAATTGAAGTATGTAAAAATTAAAAGAGTGGAGCAGAAAGAATCTGCCTCACTAATATGGATAAAGGGCCACAACAGCCCTTTTACCGTGCCACGCCCGCCCGAGGATGGATATAATTGGGCCGGGATTCTGCACTTGCATGGACTGCCGTGGGTGCTTTACGAGTATTCAGAAATGAAACTCAAAGATACCAGAAAGAAAGTATAATATGCCTAAGAAAAAGAAACATTTATCAAGCGTTAATTTTGACTTGCGAGAAATAGAACCTTTAACACGCAACCAACTAAAGGCCTTTGAATCAAACCAACACTTAGTACTGCATGGATTAGCAGGAACAGGCAAGACTTTTATATCGTCTTATCTAGCATTTGATGATATGATTAAGTATAAATTTCAAAAACTAGTAATTATACGCAGTGCTGTACCAACTAGAGACATCGGTTTCTTGCCAGGCACAGAGAAGGAAAAAGCTTCTGTATACGAAGAGCCTTATAAAGATATTGCTAATGATTTGTTCGGTAGAGGCGATGCCTATGAGATACTGAAACAAAAACGCTTAGTAGAGTTTATGACTACTTCATTTATACGAGGTATTACACTCAGAGATGCAGTTATTCTTATTGACGAGTGTCAAAACATGTCTTTCCATGAGTTAGATTCTATTATTACCCGTATGGGAGAGAACTGTAGAATTATCTTTTGCGGAGACTTTAGACAGGCAGACTTAAAAGGCAATGGTATTAAAGACTTCTTCCAGATTCTAAAACGTATGCAAGAGTTTACGTTTATTGAGTTTGAGGTAGAAGACATTGTACGGTCTGAGTTTGTTAAAACCTATATTATTGCAAAGAATGAACTAGACCTATGAAAGCAGTCATAAGCCACAGAATTTACATGGATTGCAGTGCTGAATTGCAGAATAAGATCGATAAAGAACTTACTTATGCTATTCCCACGCACAATCCATTAGATCCGCCAGAAATGATCAAGAATATGGGTATTATTCGTAATGGTTTAATATCCTTACCGATAGGGCGCATGGATTTGATCCCTGAGCACTATGAAATTGTTGATAGGCGTATTAGTAAGCCTGTGGACTTTCCTGAGTTTAAGTTCGAGTTACGAGCAAGCCAGAAGAAAGTATATGACGAAATCGAAGACAACGCTATAATCAACGCATGGGTCAGTTGGGGGAAGACTTTTACAGGTCTTGCAATAGCAGGTAAGTTAGGTCAAAAAACACTTGTTGTTACCCATACTGTCTCATTGCGTAATCAGTGGGCTAAAGAAGTAGAAAAAGTATTTGGAATTACGGCTGGGATCATAGGCAGTGGTAGATTCGAACTTGATGCTCCTATCGTTATTGGGAATACACAAAGTTTGTACCGAAACATAGACAAGATTCGTAAAGAGTTTGGCACTATCATACTAGATGAGATGCACCATGTTAGTAGTCCTACCTTTAGTAAGATACTCGATACAAACTATTGTCGATATAAGATAGGGCTTTCTGGGACTATAGAAAGAAAAGACGGTAAACACGTTGTGTTCAGAGATTACTTTGGTAATACTCTGTTTAAACCACCGAAAGAAAACTATATGACCCCTGAAATACACATTGTACCCTCCGAAATACGTTTTATGGATGGTGCTAGGATACCTTGGGCAAACAGAGTTACTGCACTGTCAAATGATGAAGAATATAGGCACACAGTATCAATGCTTGCTGCGGCCTACGCCGCAAGAGGGCACAAAGTCTTAGTAGTAAGTGATCGAGTGAGCTTTTTAAAGAGCTGCGCTAATTTGACTGGAGACAAAGCGGTTTGTGTTACAGGTGAGGTATCTCTTGAGGACAGAGAAAAGCTAATAGACAAAATTCTCTACGGGGACGCAAATGTTCTCTACGGAACGCAGGCAATTTTCTCCGAAGGTATATCAGTTGACACTCTAAGCTGCTTAATACTTGGTACGCCTGTGAACAATGAGCCACTACTCACACAGCTTGTGGGACGAGTGATTCGCAAAAAGGAAGGTAAGATAGATCCTGTTATAATAGACATACACTTGAGGGGAAATACGGCTCGAAAACAAGCCTCCAATCGTGTTGGGTTCTATATGAAGCAGGGTTGGGAAATGAAATACCTTTAAAAAAATAATACTTGACAACTTGGTTAAAAGATAGTATAATTATGCTCTTATTTGATTGGAAAAAGGTTTTTGATACGGCAAACGGGAATATTGCGACTTGCACCACGATAATGGAAATGCTAATAAAGCAACAAGTACCGCGCAACAAGTTTGACCGTATTTATAAATACTCTTACAGAAACTTTAAAGGGGACAGTTTTCTTCTACATGGAGATCTGCTCCTGTACCACGCATATAAGTATACACAAAAAGAACTAGCTATTTATTATGCTTTGGCTTCGCTAAGAAGCACGGCAGAATATATAACCACACAAAAAACTACGTTAGAAGCACTACATTGTCCCGTGCCTCTTGACGAACTTAACGACAACAGACTACTCATAGTATTAGAAGACGAAATAACTTTGATCTATGAAGAAGTCACACTACAGGATATACACTAATGGCATTATCATTTAATAAGCAGACGGGCGGAGCCCAAAAATCATCAATCTCAACTTTTCAGTACAAAGACGGCGATAACAAGATGCGCGTTGTAGGCGACATTCTTGCTCGTTATGTATACTGGATCAGCGGAGAGAACGACAAAAACATCCCTATGGAGTGCTTATCTTTCGACAGAGACTCTGAGCGATTCAACAACAAAGAACAAGACTGGGTTCGCGAGTACTACCCTGATCTTAAATGTGGCTGGAGCTACGCTTGTCAAGTAATTGACCCAAGCGATGGCAAAGTCAAAGTAGCAAATCTTAAGAAGAAGCTGTGGGAGCAAATCATCACTGCAGCAGAAGACTTAGGCGACCCTACAGACGTTAACACTGGCTGGGATATTTCTTTTAAACGTGTTAAGACTGGCCCCTTACCTTACAACGTAGAGTATCAACTCCAAGCACTGAAGTGTAAGCCTCGTGCTCTCACCGAAAACGAACTTGCCTCTATTGCTGAGCTAAAGTCTATGGATGACGTTATGCCTCGTCCAACTGCCGACGCTCAGAAAGAGCTGTTAGATCGTGTTCGTAACATCGGTAACGAGACTGACGACGAAGCACTAGACGCTGAGTTTAACGTAGGATGATATTATTTACGGCTGACTGGCACATCAAACTGGGGCAGAAGAATGTCCCAGTTAAGTGGGCTACAAACCGTTATCAAATGTTCTTTGATCAAGTCTATGAGCTAGAGAAAGAATGTAATATGCACATAATCGGAGGCGATCTCTTTGATCGTCTTCCGAATATGGAAGAGTTGGAGCTTTACTTCAGGTTCATTCGTGGAGTAAAGATACCAACCATTATCTATGATGGTAATCATGAAGCTACTAAGAAGAATAAGACTTTCTTTACCCAGCTAAAACAGGTTTCCAGAGATATTAACCCCCTTATCAACGTAGTAGACATATCATACGTTGACGCAGATTTAGGCTATGGCATACTGCCTTACGCAGATCTACACAAGAAGGGTAGCATTGATCACTTTGATACGACGCAGCCTTTATTTACCCACGTTCGAGGAGAAATACCACCGCACGTAAAACCGGAAGTTGACTTAGACCTCTTTGAGGACTTCCCTGTTGTATTTGCAGGAGACTTGCACTCTCATAGCAATACACAAAAAAATATTGTATACCCAGGCAGCCCTATGACTACATCTTTTCATAGAAGTAGGGTAAAGACTGGGTATTTGCTAATCAATGAAAGAGACTGGAGCTGGATGTGGGAAGAGTTCACCTTGCCTCAGTTGATTCGTAAAACAGTAACAAATGAAGCTGATATGCTCCCTACTGAGTTTGACCACACGATATACGAAGTAGAAGGCGACATACAAGATTTAGCAAACGTAAAGAACTCAGAGCTGCTAGATAAGAAAGTAGTAGTACGAAAGTCAGAAGCCTCCTTGATAATAGACAAAGATATGTCAATCCAGGATGAGCTAGCAGAGTACTTAACCTACATACTTGAAATTAATACTGATAAAATACCAGACCTCATAGGAACTTACAATGATTACACTACAAATGTTGAAATGGGATAACTGCTTTAGTTATGGCTCTGGTAATCAATTACAATTAGATGATAATACTGTTACACAAATCCTTGGTACTAACGGTATGGGTAAGTCTTCCATACCGTTAATCATTGAGGAAGCCTTGTATAACAAAAATTCTAAAGGTATTAAGAAAGCAGACATACCCAACCGTTATATTAATGACGGCTATAATATTTATCTCTCTTTCACTAAAGATGCGGATAAGTATGCAATTACAGTTAATCGCAAAACAAATATTAAAGTAAAACTCGAAAAGAATGGTACTGATATTTCTAGCCATACGGCTACTAACACCTATAAGACTTTGCAGGAAGTTCTTGGAGTAGACTTTAAAACCTTTTCGCAGCTAGTGTATCAGAATACTAATGCGAGTTTACAGTTCTTGACCGCTACCGATGCAAACCGTAAGAAGTTTCTTATTGATTTACTGCACCTAGAGAAGTACGTTGAGCTGTTTGAAGTATTTAAAAGCGCTTCCAGAGAAGTAGCTGCGGTGTCTTCTACGCTGGCAGGGAAACTCGCAACAGTTGAAAAGTGGTTAGAAGATAATAAATTGAGTGATACCAACATACTACCCATGTTGGATTTGCAAATTAATACATCTGAAGATCAGAAGACTTTAAGTTCTTTGACGATAGAGATTGCAAATATCTCCGAAAAAAATAAAAAAATCTCTACCAATAATCAATATAAGAAGATGCTAGACGAGATAGATATTAGTGCTATCCAAAGCTCGCCTATTACACAGTATGAATCCTATGACGATTTACAGTCAGAGTTAGGCTCCTTGCAAGCAGTCGCTGCGGGTGCTCAACGAACTTTGGATAAGTTAGAACGAATTTCTGACGAGTGCCCTACTTGTAAACAATCTATTGATGTTTCTGAAGAAAAGGCAATGATTGAAGTAGAGCGTGTTAAGAAAGATACTGCTCACGCTAAAGCTATGGTGATTGGCCCTGAGATTAAGAGAATTAAAGCAAACAATCTGGAATTTGAGCGTAATAATAAAGCTCGAAAGGATTGGGAAGATCTACTGCGCTCTTTCTCACAGGAACTTCCTGCTACTATCTTGGATCAGGCAGAGTTGGAAAGCGAGCTGTTTGCTGTACAAGACAGATTACGCGCCTCAAAGAAACAGTTGGAAGAAAATGCGGCAGAGAATGAAAGACGTACAAGGTTAAATACTCGTATACAAGTAATTCAAGAACAGACAGATGAGTTTATATTTCAATTTGAAGAATATAGCTCCAAATTAGAAGAAAATAGTAAGTTAGAGTCTAACCTTACAGTGTTAAAGAAGTCATTCAGTACGAATGGGTTGTTAGCATATAAGATCGAAAACCTAGTAGGTGAACTAGAAGAAATGGCAAATGACTACTTAGCTGAACTCTCTGATGGCCGCTTCACTCTGGAGTTTGTTGTTTCAAATGATAAACTTAATGTAGAGATCACAGACAACGGTAACGTAGTAGACATTCTAGCTCTTTCTTCTGGCGAGCTTGCACGAGTTAATACAGCTACTCTAATAGCAATCAGAAAGCTAATGAGTAGTATTTCAAAGTCTAAAATCAATATATTGTTCTTAGACGAAGTTACTAACGTACTCGATGACCAAGGTAGAGAGAAGCTAGTAGAGGTTCTATTGAGAGAAGACTTAAACACTTACATAGTATCACATGGTTGGTCTCACCCCCTCCTAGAGAAGATCGAGGTAGTTAAGGATGGCAACATCAGCGTATTGGAGTAGTAATGAGTGCAGGTCGCAGAAGAATGTGGTGGAGGCACCTCAAAGCAAGAGAAGAGCTAGGTGTAGAACGCGAAGAGGAAGTAGAGGAAGAAAATGGTAGATTCGAGAGCAAAGGGCGCGAGAGGCGAGTACCTAGTAAGGGACATGCTGAGAGAAGCGACAGGGCTGAAGTTTGAGAGAGTACCTGCCTCGGGTGCTCTTGAATACCTGAAAGGGGACTTATACGTCCCTAATCAGAGAAATCATTATTGTATAGAGGTAAAGAACTACAAAGACTCTGCTCTTACTGATAAAATATTTACACAACCAAAGACAAATAATCTTATCAGATGGTGGAAGAAAGTTGTAGTACAAGCAGCAGGTGGCGATCAAAAGCCAATGCTATTTTTTAAATATGACCGATCAAAGGTATTTGTAGTAACAGAAAATAAGCCAGAAAACACAGATGAGTATCTGTATATACGGTTTTTAAATTGTTATGTACTATTAATGGATATTTGGTTGGCATCTGAAAAGACGGAGTGGATAGGTGGCTTTTAATTTTAATGAAGCAATTGGCGGTAAAGATACTACTGTTCTAATTGTAGATGCACTAAACTTAGCTTTTCGTTGGAAACACCAAGGCAGAACAGATTTTCGAGAGCAGTATGTAGAAACAGTTAAGTCTTTAGCAAACTCTTACAAGTGTGGTAGAATTATTATTACCGCAGACTGGGGCTCATCAAGCTACCGTAAAGAGTTGTTGCCAGAGTACAAACAGAACCGAAAAGATAAGTATGCTACACAAACAGATGAAGAAAAGCAAGCATTTGTAGACTTCTTCGACGAGTATGAAGAGACTCTAGAACTACTAGCAGAGAGCTATACAGTACTTAGATACCAAGGTGTAGAGGCAGATGATCTTGCTGCCCACCTTGTAAAAGATAAAAAACAGTATGGTTTAGAAAACATTTGGCTACTGTCAAGTGACCGAGATTGGGACTTATTGATCCAAGACGGTGTAAGTAGATTTTCTTACGTTACTCGAAAAGAAGTTACTATAAGTAACTGGAGCGAGCACTACGGTGTTACACCTGAAGAGTATATCTCCTTCAAGTGTCTCACAGGAGATAAAGGCGATAATGTTCCAGGTATTAACGGTATTGGCCCGAAGAGAGCAGAGCAGCTCATAAAAGAATACGGCGATGCAATGACAATTTATGACAATATTCCCATAGACGGTAAGTATAAGTACATACAAGAGCTAAACGCAAATGCTGAAGTATTACTAAAAAATTATGAGTTAATGGACTTAATTACATATTGCGATGACGCGATAGGCACGGATAACATATCCGAAATACAAAGGAAAATGATTTAATGGATCAGTATCAAAGTTTTATACACAAGAGTAGGTATGCACGCTGGCTTGAAGACGAAGGTCGTAGAGAGACCTGGGAAGAGACTTGCCGCAGGTATGTAGACTTCTTTAAAGAAAGAGAGCAACTAGATAGCGAAAGCGGTGAAGAGATTTATAATGCTATTCACGCTATGGAAGTTATGCCCTCTATGAGATGTATGATGACAGCAGGCGAAGCCCTCAAGCGTGATAACGTAGCAGGTTTTAACTGTAGTTATTTACATATTGACCATCCACGAGCTTTTGACGAGCTTATGTATGTGTTGATGTGTGGAACAGGAGTAGGTTTCAGTGTAGAACGTAATTTTATTAATAAACTACCAGAAGTAGCCGAAACTTTCCACAAAACAAGCTCTACTATTGTAGTAAGTGATAGTAAGCTAGGATGGGCGAGTGCCTTTCGTGAGTTGATTGCCATGCTATATGCAGGTAAAATACCCGAGTGGGACATGAGCCGAGTACGTCCAGCAGGTGCAAGACTAAAAACTTTTGGTGGTCGTGCATCGGGACCTGAGCCTTTGGTTGACTTATTCCAGTTTTGTACTGGTGTATTTCAAAAAGCGGCAGGTCGTAAGCTAACAAGTATTGAGTGCCACGATGTTGTATGTAAGATTGCAGATATTGTAGTAGTAGGCGGTGTACGTCGTTCTGCTCTTATCAGTCTGTCAAATCTTTCTGATCAGCGTATGTCTAAAGCCAAATCAGGGCAGTGGTGGGTTGATCAAGGTCAGCGTCGTCTAGCAAACAACTCTGTAGCGTATACTGAGAAGCCTGACTTCGAAGCCTATCTCAATGAGATGAAGAACTTGTACGAGTCTAAAGCAGGCGAGCGAGGTCTCTTTAGTCGCGTAGCTGCTCAAAAGATTGCAGCTCGTAACGGTCGTAGAGATGCTACACATGACTTTGGTACTAACCCTTGCTCTGAGATTATTCTCCGCAGTAATGAGTTCTGTAACTTATCAGAAGTAGTAGTACGAGCAGAGGATACTCTTGAAACGTTGTTAGAAAAAGTTCGTAAAGCTACTATTATTGGTACTTTACAGTCAAGTCTAACAGACTTTAGGTATCTGCGGGTGCGCTGGAAGCGTAACACTGAAGAAGAAGCACTATTGGGCGTAAGTTTAACGGGTATTATGGATCACGCAGTATTAGGTGACCCTGATAATACTGAGCTGGCCGGTTGGTTAGAGGAAATGAGAGATGTTAGTATTGCAACAAATAAAGAATGGGCTGAAAAAATTGGTGTTAACCAGTCTGTCGCTATTACATGCGTCAAGCCAAGCGGTACTGTTTCTCAGCTTGTTGATAGTGCTTCCGGTATTCATCCTCGTTTCAGCAAGCATTACATTCGCCGTGTACGTTCAGACAAAAAAGATCCACTTGCACTCTATATGGAGCAAGCAGGATTCCCAGTAGAAAACGATGTAATGTCGCCCTCCTCTGTAGTCTTTAGCTTCCCAGTTAAAGCACCAGAAGACAGTACATGTGTGAAAGAAGTAGGGGCTATGGAACAGTTAGCTCTTTGGAAAGCGTATCAGAATCACTGGTGTGAGCATAAGCCAAGTGTAACTGTATACTATACAGACAGTGAGTACTTGCAGGTAGCTCAGTGGATTTGGGATAATTTTGATGTATGTTCTGGAATTAGTTTACTCCCAACAAGCGATCACGTTTATCAGCAAGCTCCCTATGAAGATATTACTGCGGAGAAGTACGAAGAACTATTAGCAGCAATGCCACAAAACGTAAACTGGGAAGATTTAGCCCAGTTTGAAAAAGAAGATAACACAACCGGATCACAAGAGCTTGCCTGCGTAGGCGGCGGGTGTGACATACTATAATAAAGGATATTATAATGACTGAAGTAACTGAAAACGAAGTACAAACCATCTCTTTGAACGATAAAGAGTATAAAGTAGAAGATCTCTCTGAGAAAGCCAAGTACTTAGTGTCACAAGTACAGGACATGCAAGCTCAAGCAAACCAGAGCCGTGCTCGTCTCGATCAGATTCAAGTAGGTATTACAGGCTTTACAGGCTTGTTGCAGCAGGAGTTGGAGAACCCAGCTCCCACTGAAGCACCTGTTGAGGGTGACCTAGTTTAAAGAGTAGTAAAACTAAAAAAGGGGCTGTAAAGTCCCTTTTTTATTGCCTTGAAAAATCTACCAAGGAACTCCCGCCGCACTCAGAGGAACTTTTGAGTCTGCAATTTGAGCTGCAATTCCTTCCGCAATGCCTCCTAACTCCTCTGCACCTAAAGCTGCTTTTACCCAAACAATTACTTCTGCTTCTGTAAGATCTGCGAAAGGTGTAAAACCCTCCTCGGTAGAGTCAGGAGTAAAGCCTGTAGACCCGTAGCTATAGCCATAGTGGGTTACTGCTCGGTCGCCAACACCCACGATCTCTTCGTCGCACACACGCCAGTGCGCTGTGGTAACACCATTATTACTTGTTTCTCTTTCTAGTTCACTGATAGCCCATATTACTGCCATTTTATTTCTCCTTTAAGATATGACGCCACACGTCATCTTGTTAGCTACACCGTTAGCTACTTCGCCGATACGGACAGCAGTAGCTTCTGCATCGTATGCGCCATCATCATCAAAGCAGACATTGACGGAACGCTCATGGGTCTTAGCAGTCTCGTCACACGTGAAGCGCACTTGCACATCTCTGCAATCAGATTCTGTGGAAGTAGTCTCACCCTCGTTTTCAGGGTCAGGCATCTCATTGGTTCTGGTTCCTGTAAATTCTTCTAATAATTCATATGTAATTGTCATTTTTATTTCTCCTTTGGTTTTTATGCGTTTTCTAACGCGGTTATATTTGATTATATCTTGCGTAGGCTTTGACTGGCCCGTATGCAAGCGTGTCTTTGTTAAACACAAACCCCCAAATCCACACTACATCACATTCAAGATGCGTCGTAGGGAGCAGTGGGTAAGCTAGCCCTTTAGCTGTGCAGAACTCTCTAATGCGTTTGGGTGTCGCCTGTACATAAGCATCTACCCATTGATTTGTAACCACACTATCTTGTGAGTGAGTGACCGCGTAAAACACATAGCCGACCGGTAGTTCAGGTTTACTACCTTCGTAGTTAAGTATAACAGCTTTGAACAAAACCTCTCTAGTAGTCAAATCGAACTTTAAACCGTACCAGTTCGCTAGGTTAGAGTCAGAATAGCTGGCATTAAAAGCTAACTGCAAAGACTCACTAGGTTTTATCCCAAAGTTGTACCAGCTAATACTAGCGTTCTTATAGGGCTCTCTATACCCATCGTACTTACCTATGATATTACTAGGAGATCGATCGTACTCCGCGTAATCAGGAAACTCAGTCTGAAGCTCTTGTAAAATAGCAGCTCCTTCTGTAGTTGAAAGGCTAAAATCTTGCCTTACAAGCTCTCGGTCAACGTAAACATCGTCTCTAACCACATCAGTCTTTATCTCTTTTATGGCCCCCAACAGAATGGCTTGGTCGATCTTGTCCGCTGTCTCCTCATCTGAGGTTAACGGCACTTCAATATACACTTCCTCATTAGAATAGAACGCATAAGTTTCATCACCATCTGTTCTAGTTTCAAACTGTCTAATCATGTCCACTCCACCGTTCTGGTAACACCGTTTGTTGTACCCATTGGGTTAGTACTATCAGTACTCCACTCCCAACGAGAAGTGTTTTGGTTTGAAGCATAGGTGTAAGTGGCCGCAGAGCGTTGGTAGGATGTGCCGTTAACAGTTAAGGTGGTCCATCCAGTGTTGCCGCTGTTACCTGCGTTCACATAAGAGAAATACTTAGTGTTAGCGTTAAGGTCAAAATACAACAGTGTCCTTACGGCTGCGCCTGAGTAAATGTTTGACGTTCCGTCACTTACACTGCCTGTGTCCGGGTTAGTGAAATCTGTCCAACCATATTGAGCGCCAACATACTGATTCGCTGGGATGGTGCCAACCGTGACTGTTTGTGTGTCTAATGACGCAGAAGCTCCATAGAACTGGTTCATGCTTATTGTGTTACCACTACCAGACACACGGAAGGCCGCATACTCCCCCATGGTTATAGGGTTCGCGCCCCCAAACTCAGACTGTAGGTTAGCAAACGAGATGGCACCTGATGTTTGTAGCGCCACTAGCTAATCACCCCACAGGCCATCTTGTGTCCGACACCCATGCCTACTTCATCGATACGGACAGCAGTAGCTTCTGCATCGTATACACCATCATCATCAAAGCAGACATTGACTGATCTTTCATGGGCACAACCAGTATCACCACAGGTAAACCGTACCTGTATGTCACGGCAATCAACTGTAGTAGAAATAGTCTCACCCTCGTTATCAGGGTCAGGCATCTCATTGGCTCTAGTGCCTGTGTACTCTTCTAGCAGTTCGTATGTAATTGTCATTATTTATTCTCCAATTGGGTTTTAAGGTCATCGACCTCAGCTTTAAGTTCTTTGATTGACTCAATAAGTAAGGCAATCATTGCGTTATAATCTACAGTCTTAGTGCCATCTTCAGAATCGTTAACAGCTTCAGGTAGTACAACCTCAACCTCTTGAGCAATGACACCGCCATAGCGGCGCTCAGGATCTTTAAGGTCGTTACGAGTATAGGTGTTGCCAGTTAGCTGCTGTACTTTGCTTACTGCATCTTCAATAGGCTTAATGTCTTCCTTCAAGCGTATGTCTGAGTAAGCTGTTATGTTACCCGTAGCGGTGAAGTTTCCAGATACAGTGACCGCTGTGTTATTAACTTCTAGCCGCTCCACGCCACCAGTCACAACACGCCACTGATCAGCCGCATGGAAGCCCATGTAGGTGTTAGTATCTCCGCTGTGAGCAAGATCACCTGCCATGTAAATTGTTGCCGCACTGAAGGTGACAGCGCCCGATGCAGTGTCTGTTGCATCACTTCTTAAAAATGAAGAACCCTGTATGCCATCTAACAAGTCAGCATCTAAGCCTGAACCTGAGCCATCGTTGCCAGAATTCCAGACTAGGTTGTTGTTAACGCGCATTTCTTTGTTGAGGTAAAAGCCAGGCCTATCAGTATAGATATGCGCCCACGAAGTATTCATCGGGCCAAGCTGTATATAGCCATGTGCAGTAGTAAAAGAATTAGCAGCCGTTGTACTTGTATAATTACCCGTTGTCGAATTTAAAGTACCCGTCAGCGTACCGCCAGCTAACGGTAAGTATGAATGAGTATGGCTATTATTGGCCACTACTGTATTTATTGTAACTGTTTGGTTTGAGCCCCCATTAACAGACATGCTGGCTGTACCAGTAACATCACCGGTTAAAGTAGTTGTTAGAGTGCGAGCTGTTTTCCAAGTATCAGCAGTACCTGCCGCAATTTTAGTCCAAGATTGCCAAGTACCCCCTTCCCGTGTTCTGAAAGATACATACTTATCTGTTGCAAGATACCTAGGAATAGCTAACTGCATAGCATAGGTACTTATCGCATGTTCGTTACCAAGACCTAATGTTACTCCATAAAACTGAGTAGAGCCTGTTCCGGGCCCGTTTGTATTTCCCTGTACGTATCGAACACCAAAGTTAGATATACTGTTAAAATCAGTAGTTGTACTGTGATTTTGCCCCATGTTATTGAATAATCTATAACTATCTGTAATATTAGCTTGTATATGGGTATGACTGTTGTTAGCTACTGTAGCGGTCAGAGTCGCGTTACCAAGGTTTGTAAACGTAGCAGAACCCGTAACGTCTCCAGCTAATGTTAAGGTAGGATCTGCAGTAGCTGTAGTTGCTATAGTCCAAGTTTTAGCCGCAGTACCATCCACAGATTGACTTACCGTGCCTGTTACAGCGCCTGTTAAAGTAACAGTATGACTTCTAGCAGTAGTCCACTTATCTGCGTTAGGGTGGTAGTTATCAGCAAAGACACGTTGTCCTGGTCCAATTAAATCTGCCGTTGTACCTATTTCAAGAATACCCGAAGATGCACCTTGCCCTACGTAAGTTGTACCACTAGAACTTGATAGACGGATATTTACATTGGTACCACTAGATCGGTTTAACCATAGAGGAGTTGAAGAGATACCAGAGTACTTAATTCCTCCATTATCAGTAAAAGTTTTAAGACCTGTTATTGTCTGTGCACCAGTAGTTCTAACTACAGTAGAGTTAACCGTAACGGTATTTGCGGTAACCGAGATGCCATCACCAGCGCCTACATTTACTGTAGCGGCACCTGATGTTGCTCCCCCAGTTAAACCATTTCCTGCTGTGACTCCGGTGATGTCGCCTTGAGCAGGAATTGCTATAGTTTCTGTTGTGTTATCACCCTTTCTCAAAGTAATAGTAGACCCAGAAATAGATAATGCATTTGTATCGTGTAGTGATTGATTATCATTTGCTGCGATTAACTTAGTGCCATTACTATAGAACTCGTGAGCTGAACCGCCCGAACTAGAACTTGCAAAGCCACCACTTTTACATTCATGCTCTAACGTCGCTCCAGTGTAAGGATTGGTGCTAGTAAATGCTACTGTTTCGCTGTTCAAAGCAAACACTTCCATGTTTACAGGTAGGTTGTTAGTACTGTTAGTTTTTAGTTGTACCGCAAAATCTTCATTGTTGTTTGAAACTATTTTTACAGTTAGAATTGTGTATGTACCTGTCTGAGATGTAACCAGAATGTCTAAGCTATGATTACAAACAATATCTAATATAGTTGAAATTACAGTACTAGCACCTGTTCCTGCTATGGTCATTCTGACGCTAGAACCTAGAGAATTACCATTTACAGTGCATACAGTCTGATATGAATTAGTAAGAGTTGCAGTGCCTTTCTTAACAGGGGCATAAACTGGAGTTAGCGTTGTCCCATAAGTAGAGGTTGTTAGTACAGTAGAGTCAACAGCAATATCGTTAGCGTTAGCCGTGATACCTGAACCACCAATTACATTCAGCGTAGGAGTACCAGAAGTACCTCCACCTGTAAGACCAGTTCCCGCTGTTACGCCAGTGATGTCGCCTACATTAGATGTGTAGCCACTAGGGTTACTAGCAGCGTAGTAGTAAGAACCTTGTTGTCCGTCTAGTAAATCAGCATCTAAGCCAGAGCCAGAGCCATCGTTACTAATACCCCAAATCTTGCTTCCTACTAAACTACCGTTATGTGTAACGACACCACTTAAATTATAAGCGCCAGTTGTGTTGCCATAGTTTTGATAATACGCGTTTCCATCAACCGTACCAAAAACTATATGGGTACTGGTTCCTCGGATATAGTGTGTTGTAGCGGCACCATTATTAGTATTAATAGAAAGCCCAAGAGTTGGGAATTGTAAACTGGTACCCGTGAAACTATCAACAGTATCTGACCGTAAAAACGAATTAGATGAAACGCCATCTAACAAGTCAGCATCTAAGCCTGAGCCTGAGCCATCGTTGCCTGCTGTCCACACCTTGTTCCAAGGCTGCCAATTGCCGCTGTTTTTGCCTCTGACAGCTATCTGACCAGAACGATAGTCTCCAGCTATTTGGTGCTGCCAGGTCGTGCTGTACTGTTGCGAGTACAGAGCGCCATCAGTTGCGTTACCTGAGAAGTTTGTCACACCAGATGTGTAGTAGCTAATACCGTTGCTGTCAATGGTGTCAGCGTTCGTTGCGCTGTTGCTTCCAGTGTTAACAAAAGCTCGCCCATCAATGTTACTGGCGGAGCTTACTGACTGAGAGCCAATGTTTGCTGTAGTGATAGCCGTGGACGCAGGTTGGTAGTAAGAACCTTGTTGACCATCAAGTAAATCGGCATCAAGGCCAGAACCTGAGCTGTCAACAGTCTTAATAGCAGTAAGTATCTCTGCGGCTGTTTGATCATTTGTATAACCAGCAGAAGCATGATTACCCCAACCATAAGCTGTGTTCCAGTTAGTAGAGTTACCACCAGACGCTTCGATTGTGCCTGTAGTCTTGATTTGACCTGTTGCACCAGATAATCCAATTCTAACGTCGCCATCTGCAGCAACATATAAGCCCCACCCATCGAGCATAGATGTAAAACTTGAATTAGTATAACCAATGCCATACATATTACCCAACGCAGTATCGCTAGGATTATATGCAGAACCAATAGTATATATTGGATTAGACTTAGCATCATTACCTCCTACATTGTTATAAGAACCTTCTAAGAAACCCGATGAGTGTGTTGTTCTTATAATATTCTGGCCTGCAGGGAAGGATATATTACCCGTCATCGCACCACCAGATTTAGGCAGCGCTGCATTAGCTACTGTATAAGCAGTATTCCATTGTCCTGAATTACCACCAGCAGCAGAGACAACTCCCGCAACACCCCAATTACCAGCATCATCGCAATAAGCTCCCCAACCATTTGCTGAATTTAAGAATCCAATACGATTAGAGTTACAATGAATCCGTCGCGTTCCTTCGTCAGTATCTGTCATGTAGATGTCAGACGAAGTAGTATTACCTACTGTTAAAGAGCTGTTGATTGTTAGAGCACCAGTAATAGTGCCACCAGTCTTAGGCAAAGCGGCATTAGCTACAGTGTAAGCTGTGTTCCAGTTTGTAGAGTTACCACCGGAAGCCGTAACAGTTCCAGCAGTGAGGAAATTTCCTGCCGAGAACGACCCATTACCATCACCAGAATATACATTTAAGTTACCGCTGTTCGCCTTTAGTGTCCATGAACGAACGCCGCTCTCATCGAAACCTAGCCGCTTGCCCGAATATATTAAAAGACCTCCATCACCAGTGCTACTAAGATTGGCTAAAGTTCTATAGTAGTCCGTAGTAGTGAGCGCGATGTTTGAGAGGTTCCTACTGGCATCAACAATAGTAGTTCCGTCAATTTGTAAATTTCCACCAAGTATATTGACACCCGACTTGCCGTAGGATGTACCGCCTCCATCTAGCTCAATGCCAGTAACAAATTTAATTTTTAATTGTTGGTAACTCCCTGTCCACGCCCCAATAGTACGGTATATTCCGTAACTGCTGTCTTGGTGCCAGAAAAGCCCTTCGTACCCTGTGGACGTGTGGCTAACTGGCGCAGACGTATAAGCATTTACCCCGATGCCAACTGTAGGGGTCTTTATTGTAGGTACAGTTAAAGTACCAGTCATCGTGCCGCCAACTTTAGGCAGAGCGGCATTAGCTGTTGTAGTAGTACTGGTTAAGATCGCATCGCGAGCAGATATGTCTACTCCATCAACAGTTCCGCTTAGTGTTAGGTTGCCAGAACCATCAATCCTAGCTTTTTGACCCGCTGATCCGTTACCAAAAAAGGTGCCACCTGTGCCACCATACCAATTAAGGTAAACGCTGTTTCCGCTGGCGGCATCAATATGTAAGTTTCCGTCAGTACATTTAAGTACTGACTGTTTGTTAGCCGTAGAACCATTCAGTAATAAAGAAGCAGTCGCTGTTGTGCTATATACCCCTAGACTTAAATTGCCAGTCAGAGTGCCACCCGCTAATGGTAGTTTCGTTGCTAAAGCAGTAGTAAGAGTAGAGGCGTAGGAAGCATCATCGTTGATAGCCGCAGCCAATTCGTTAAGAGTGTTTAGAGATCCGGGAGCGCCCCCAATTAGACTAGTAATTTCTTGTTGTACAAAAGCTGTGGTAGCAATGCGAGTATTGTTCGTTCCGCCGTCTTGAGTAGAAGCTGTCGAAGTATTCGGAAGTACCATTAGGCCGTTCGCAGTTATTACTTCTACGCCGCCCACCTCGAGGCCATTCTTTATTCTAAAGTTATGATTGTCGGCCATGGTTCACATCTCCCCAAGTGGCTTGCCCCCTTGCGAGGGCTGAATTTTGATTTGGATACAGTATAAGAAATTTCAACTGTTTTGTCAAGGTTTATTTTTGAGAACCTTGAAGGTTACACCGTTATACTGTGTCGAATTACTTTAAATGCCATTGCATCAGTAGAAGCAGGAGTTGCGAGTATGCGTACATTTCCTGAATTAATGTCTGCTGTGAAGACTGCTTCAGCCGCAGAGCCTGTATATATAGTACCAAACTCATTAATTGACGGAGTAGTTCCATCATGAATGAGAAGCATCTCAGTAAGATGGTAAGTACCATCAGTACTATTTGTAACCTGAATAGTGTATCGCGCACTTCGGAAAGTTGCTGCGACCATAGAATCAATTGCTACCTGAGTAACTGCAGTAGTAGAAGTTGTAGTAGTATCAATACCTAGTTCTTCTACTTGAAGCTTGGCTGCTGGAGCAGTTGTGCCAATACCCACGTTGCCTGCTGAGTCTATTTTCATGGAAACGGTGTCTAAAGTTCCTACAGAGTCGGTAGTATGGAATTCAAAACTTCCACGAGTAGAGCTGTTAGGGCCGCTTGAGTAAAGACGGGATGCTCCAGCGTTATTATCAACCCCAAACTTATTTGCTGAGTTGTAAAAGCCCCCGTTTCCAGCAACATTTAACGCTCCGTTTACCGAATTAATACCGCCAGCTACTGTTAATTTACCTGCGCCAGCAGACGTAGTAGTACCCACCAACACGTTGCCCGCTGCGTCTATGCGCATGCGTTCTGTAGTACCCGAAGCCAAGACAATAGTATCCGCCAAGGCCGCTGTACCTGCGTAGTCTCCGATGATTGTGTTGTTAGAGCCGGTGGTTATTGCGTCTCCTGCTCCGTAGCCTATGCAGACGTTTTTAGTACCAGTAGTATTAGCAGTTAAAGATGAATGACCCACAGCAGTGTTGTTACTTGCTGTTGTGTTAGCGTCTAGTGCATAAGAACCCAATGCTACGTTTTGTGTGCCTGTGGTATTAGTACCAAGCGATGCATAACCTACAGCAGTGTTGTTGCTTGCTGTTGTGTTAGCGTCTAGTGCTAGGCCACCTACGGCAGTGTTGTATTGACCCGTCGTTATTGCGGCTCCTGCGGAATTGCCTACTGCGGTGTTATAAGTTCCTGTGGTGAGAAGATACAAAGCATTAACACCTACAGCAAGGTTGTTTGAACCTGTAGTGTTGTTTGCTAAAGCTAAACGACCAAAACCCGAGTTTGAACCTCCTGTAGTAGTCGCGGCACCTGCGGAGTAACCTACAAATGTATTCACATCACCAGTAGTAATAGCAGTACCTGCCTCATCACCCACGACAGTATTATAATTACCACCGGAGACAATGGAGTTACCTGCGTTTACGCCAAAGCGTACGTTGGAGGCTCCTAATGTTGGGGTGGATAGTGAGCCGTCTGTGGCTATGCGGAAGCGTTCTATGCTTCTAGTACTGAGAGAAATAACCCCGCCTAAACCACCAGAAGTACCTTGTGAGTTTATATCCCAGTATTGACCATTGTTTGAAGACGTGAACTGAAGCTGACGAGACCCTCCCTCAGAGGAGTCATCAAAATACGCAACCTTTGAGTTTTGTGAGCCGCTAACAGTCAAACCATCCATCGTGGCAGTGCCAGTAACGTCTATGCCTGTGGCGGTTGTGGACAATTTTAGGGCATTGTTAAAATAAGCCTGTACTGCCCCATCCCCTACTACGCTCAGACCGTTCTCGTTACCTGCACTTTGGATAAAAGTGTTTGATGCGCGGATAAACAAATCACCCGTACCTGTGTCAGCAATAAAACTTTGATTGCCGTTATGGTAAATCTGTAAATCATCACTAGCACCAAAGGTAGCCTTGTCGTTGTCGCCTAGTGCTATGCCGCCGTTGGCTGTGATTTCTCCTGTTACAGTTAGGGTTCCAGACATCGTACCACCACTAAGATTTAACTTAGAGTTAGTATCGGTAAGGCTGAAAGCTTGTCCAGTTAGAGTGATGCCAGTACCTGCAGTGTATGTAGTACCTGCTGCAGTGGTATAACCTGCGGAAGCATGGTCACCCCAGCCGTAAGCTGTGTTCCATTGTCCTGAATTACCGCCGGTTGCTGTGATTACTCCACTAGATATAGTGCCAATATTAGTTAGGTTTCTGCTGGCATCTATTACTGTGGTTGAGGCTATATTTAGACTTGGTACGTCAACTCCACCTGTTAAATTTTGGAAAAACGCATGGGTTGCATTTACATAGAACTTTCGCGAGCCACCTGCAATTAGGCCAACAGTGTTAGTTCCAATATATCCAAGCCCAGTATCTGTATCTCCTGAGAAGTTATACTTAGGCGCGGAATTTGAGGTAGTGCCGTCTGCTGTTACTGTGCCAGAGACGTCTAGACCACCTGTGCCACTTAAGTTTAACTTCTCCGCAGACGCATCCCAATGAAACTTTGCGGTTGTGCCTGTGTCCTCGTAGAAGGATATGTCGCCCTCACCTTGGATTGTCATCAGTCGTTTTGCGTTGGTTGTTCCTCCTGCAAAAATAATATCCCTAAAGACTGATGTGTGAACTCGCGGTTGAATTACTAAATGCCCTGCTTCTTGGCTAAAGTCACCTACATCGTCGTTGGTTGCAAAAATATGTGGGATAGTGGAATTTTCAGAGGAATCAACAAACGTACCTCTTGTGCCTGTCAACGCAAACAAACCTGTTAAATTCAAGGTACCACCAACAGACAAGGCATCAGCTACCACAGTACCCGTAACGTCTATGCCTGTGGAGGTGGTGGATAGTTTAATTGAGTTTCCAGTGTGATATAAATTAACACCTCCGCCATCTTGAACGAATAAATATATCTCGCTGTCTGCTGCATTTTTAACTCTAAAATTATTGACATTCAAAACAAGATCGCCAATACCAGCGTCCTTTATATAGCTATTAGACCCATCATGGTAAATCTGTAGGTCAGCACTTGCACCGAACGTAGCCTTGCCGTTGTCAGCAAAGTTAAGACTTTCAGCACTAGCGTCCCACGTTAGTTTTGCAGTAGTTCCTGTGTCCTCGTAGAAACTGATGTCTCCTCCTGAGCTAAAAAATGCAGATGTTTGCCCTGCAGGTTGAATTTTAACTCCGCCATATTGACTATTTATAGTACCATCATTACCAGTACCACCCAAGCCAAGTACCCTTGTAGTACCTACTGCACCATTAAATATCTGTACAGAATCGCCGTCAGATCCATCACGACTAAAAGATGCTGTAACTGCGCTAGATGTACTAACAATCAAACCATCCATCGTGGCGGTGCCAGTAACGTCTATGCCTGTGTCGGTGGTGGATAGTTTTTGGATGTTGTTATGGCGTAGATTAACTCCTGCGTTTTCAACAAATTGAACGCCTACTTCACCTGTTGTAGCACTACCAATAAGAACCTGTGTAGCCCCTTGTATATTTAAAGTTCCGGTTCCTACGTCTTTAATGTAGCTATTACTACCATCATGATAAATCTTAAGGTCTGCACTATTTCCCCAGCGAGCTTCTACATTGTCACTAAATAGTGTATGTCCGGATATAGTACCACCAGTAAGAGGAAGATTTCCGCCACCGACCTCTACTATAGACGCAGTGCCGCTGTCCTTCTTGATGTA
>Ga0222644_1000035_pt1 | contig 86091 bp, 70 predicted proteins | sample AntAcemetagen291_FD_179800 | JGI IMG/M metagenome (GOLD analysis project Ga0222644, IMG submission 179800) | Saline water microbial communities from Ace Lake, Antarctica - #291 | ecosystem: Environmental > Aquatic > Non-marine Saline and Alkaline > Saline | place: Antarctica: Ace Lake...
GATCTTCAAAATACTGCCAATACAACCCTCCATAACCGGTGACTTCTCCTTTGTTTTTTACCTCTACTCTAGCGTGATCCTTTGTAATCTCATTTTTATCCAAAGAGATTTTGAAATAACCTGTTCCTGCTTCTTTTTTAACAGCGTCCATTTTTTCTTTTGGCAAGGCTTTTCCTGCCCAGGTGATTTTATTTTTTACGGCAACATCGGTCCAGTTTCCGTTTTGAAGCAACAACGCATAAGTGGCATCGGCGGTAGCTTTTGTGGATTTCCATTGAGTGGTTCTTTTGTTTTTAAGCAACCATACTTGCAATTCCTCCACTGTTTTGGCGTCTTTCTCGATTTCAGAAAATGCCTCGATCGCCAGTGCTTGCGTTTCTATATCGCTGCTGTACCAATACCAGGAGTTGGTATTTTCTTTCCAGTACATACCGTTTTCTTTGTTCCTAACCGCAATTTGTCGCAGACCTTCTAAGATTTTAGCAGCTGTTTTTGATTCGCCATTTCTGTGCAACACCAGTGCCATGAGCAATTGTGTGTATAGAGGTTGAGAAGCAAATTCTTTTTCCGCTTTCGCGAAAGCTAATTTTCTACCATTTTCCAACACCTTTTCCATCTTCTGATCGACAACCGACTTCTCAAAGCTGCGTGCATACTGATAGTGCCAGTAACTCGCACCAAAATTAAATTTCTTCAAGCTCTTTTGATTCTTAAGGTAGTCATTAAAACGCTTTGCCCAGGCGCGATCTACCGCTGCAATAGCATTGGTATATATGCGATCTGTTTGTGGTCGGTCTTTATCATTGACGCCTAATTTATTGAGATGACCTATTCCTGTCGCGATGTGTCTGGTGATGTATTCATTCATTCTACCACCGCTGAACCAAGGAAAACCTCCAGAAGCCATTTGCTTCTCTTCTAATTTGGCCAGTGTTTTCTTTTTCTCACGAGCCATCTTTTCTAGATCAAAAAGAGTGGCCAGTCGCTGTTGTTTTTGGGCTTCTGTTTGTGCATCTCGCAACCATGGCGTGTGCGCTAGAATAACTGATTTCAACTCTTCATTTTCTTCCAGCTTGCTTTTATTCGTTCCATTTGCTGCCCAACTGTCAAAGACCTCTTTCACCTGTGGACTGCTGTTTAAAATATGCGCTGCCATAGAATTGGCATAATACCTAGAAAAAACCTGCTCGGCACAATTGTGCTCGTATTCCATCAAGTAGGGTAATGACTTGATCGCATACCAACTCGGGTTAGACGTGTATTCAAACGTCATTTGATGATTCTCCAGTGTCGTTGAAGTGTTGTTTTCTAGCTTATCCATCACCAGCGTTTCGGTCTCGCCAGCACGTACCCAAAGCGATCTGGATTCTGTGACCAGCATTCTATTAGTAAGCACAGGCAAGGTGTTTTCTTCTCCGTCAGAAAATTGGCCCGCTTTTGCAATGACCCGATAGGTAATTGCTTTGGTACCAACTGGAATTACAAAAGTCCAATTCACAGCGGTGTTGCCGCCTTTTGCAGCTGTAAAATTTTGCAAAGCATTGGTGTTTTGAAGCTCTTGATCTATGGGCTGCATGGTCAATGCATCAAATAGTTTTAAAGTGGCAATCCCTTCCATGTTGTTATCGCTTAAGTTGGCAATTTTGGTAGAGAAACGTATCGTGTCCGTTTCTCTTAAGAATCGCGGTGCGTTAGGGACGAGACTCAATTCTTTTTGAGTCACTACTCGTTTCTCTAGGTAAGCCGTCTCGGCTTGTTTGTTATGAGCAAACAATCTGAGTTTCCATTGGGTCAACATCTCTGGTGAAGTAAAAGAGAATTTCAAATTCCCTTCTTGATCTGTTTGTAACTCTGGTAAGAAAAAAGCTGTTTCTTTTAAGTCTTTTCTTATTTGGACGTTGTTCAGTGCCATCTCTTGAAGCACGAGGTCATTAGCGCTTACACCTTCTTTTGTGGAGATAATGATTGCCCCATTTGCAGCGCGACTGCCGTAAACGGCTGTGGCTGCTGCATCTTTTAAAGTAGCTATTTCTTTAATATCACCAGGATTTATGGCTTTGAACGTTGCTTCATCCACTGGAACACCGTCAATAATATACAAGGGCTGGAAATTTCCATTTAAAGAACCAGCGCCTCTCATAACGACTTCTGCACTTGCTCCAGGCTGCCCATCTTCATAAGAAACTTCTAATCCGGCTACTTCTCCAGAAAGTGTTTGAGTAAAACTAGCGTTGGGTCTATCTTGAGTACTCCATGACTCAGAATCATCGCTAATTGCAGAGAAGGAAACACTGGACATTTGCTTTGTACTATTTCTATAGCCTGTAACTACAACTTCATCTAAACTATTAGAATATAAACTTACATTGATAACCTGCTGACTACCTACCACTAATTCTTGTGTTTCATATCCCGTATAAGAAATCACCAATAAGTCTTTGGGCTCAGCTTTTATTTGATACAATCCATCAAAATTTGTGGTAACAAAGACACTTGTACCTTCTACCGATATAGTCGCGCCTATTACCTCATCACCATCAGGACCCAAAACTCTTCCAACTATATAACCGTTGATTTTATCTACCGGCGCATATTTTTTAGCAAGTTCTCTTTTATATCTGGTGTATTGATATTGATTTGCATTGAATGAAAGACCAAAATATTTTAATCTTGGATACCCCATTTCTGGATTAAAGGTTGCTGCTGATCGCAAGTAATTGGTATTATTAAACGTTTTAAGTCTGGTCAACTCATCAAAAAAGTCTGGCTCAAAATCACTATTATACTTATAAAAACTAAAACCATTCCAAGAAGCTGTGGTAAATTCATCCAGGCTTTTATCGTACATGCTTGCCAGTACTTCAGCATTCATGGCGGTATTATCTTGATCTTTTATGGTAAACGACCATTCTTCTTCCATTCCTGGATAGAGTTTATCTCTAAAGGTATTGGTGGTAATCTGGTAATTGCTTGCTGCTGCTTTTTCTATTACTGCGCTGAATTGCTGGCTTACATACTCATTTTCAATTTGAACGGCATATCTAAATCCTATCTTTTGCCCATTAGCTTCTTTAAGGTTGAATTTTTCAGTGGTTTTTCCTTTGGATAGAAAAATGGTTTTTTCTTCAATAATCTCTTTTTCATCGTACGTCAGTAGCTGCATATAAACGCCATCCATAGCAGTAAAGAAATCTACTATCGCAAAATCGTCTTCTATTTTGAGATGATGAGAAACAATCACAGGGTTTACGGATGCATTTTTATTTGCCCACACCTCTTTTTTTACTATCTCCTCCACATAATCTTCTTCTTTATCCAGGCTTTTTTCTTTTCCTATTTCTATAGCTTTTATATAGATCACATAGTTGTCATTATCCCAGTTTTCGGTAATGGGAATCTCCATAGCGGTTAATGAATCTGTAGTCATACGCTTTTTGAATAGTATAGGCGCGTCTTTCCATTCTCCAACCTGCTCGCTGGGTCGTAAATCTGTATAGGGATACCGCTGTCTGTAATTCACATCGTTGAGTTCTTGAAATTCGGCTTGTGGTAATCCTGAACTGATCACTACATGATCTGGTTGTTGGAGTTGTCTTATTTGTAGCTCTATGGTGGCGTTGATGGCTTTTCCATTTAGATTTTTAGCCACCACTTTTACTTCGTTATTCTCCACATTTAATGTAGCTGGACTGATCACACTTAATTCTAGTGCTTGCTTGCCCACTCTTACAGAGGTAGAGGCCGTTCGTGTTTCTCCATTCACATCGGCGATTTCTACTTCAATTTGATACGAATAAATAGGATACACCTCTTTTCCTACTAGGGTAGAGTCTGCTACGGCTTTGAACTTGATCTCAAATTCTCCTTTATGATCAGTTTTAAAATCACCTTCCATCTCATTACTATTGGCTATAATTTGATTGCCCGAATAATACCCAGAATATTTCCACCAAGGCAAACTCGCACTTCTGGTTATTTTATAATGTACCTCTGCATCTGTGATATTGGAACCTAATAAGGCTTTTGCATGAACAGTGACTGCAACAGTATCATTCATTTGATAAGTCGCTTCTACTTCCTTAAAGTTGGCTTTAAAACGCGGGCGTTTATACTCTTCTACTTTAAAACCAAACTCGCCAGATTCAAAATCGTCCACGGTGTCCCAAAAATCAGAATCTTCTTCTGTATCGATCTCCATAGTAAATTCTCCAGTCAGCACTTCTTTAGGAAGTGTGAATTCTCCATGAAAGCTGCCGTATTCGTTTGTAGTTACTTTAGTTTTAAATACTTCTTCATAATTAGCATCTTCCACGATTACTTCAAATTCTTCACCAACGACCACTTTAGAGAGATCGCCTTTTTTTGAAACGGCAATCCCTTTGTAATAAACGGTCTGTCCTGGTCGGTATATAGCGCGATCTAGATATAGAAATGTTTTTACTTCCAGGTCTTCCGTAAATTCTTGTGTTCCTTGCTCATAGTGATACAATCTTGTGGTAAGAACGTCATCTTTAAAAGCAGCTTTAATATCAAATCTTCTTTGATCCTTATTTGCTACAAAAGAAAGTTTTCCTTCCTGATTTGTTTTTCCTCTATTCCTGTAAACTCCGCTCCCAATTGATGAAGCTATTTCAACATTTGCCTTGGGCTTTCCCGATTTCCTATCCAGTATTTGAATTTCTACTTGGTTGCCTTCAGCTCTTTTAAAAAGACTCATTTGAGAAACAGTCATATAACTTCCTGAGATACTTTTTGAATCTTCTTGATTTGTTTCTAGGATCACTAAATAAGTTCCTGCTGCGAGCCCTTTTGCATCGTATTCATAAGTGTGCGAGTACGTGTCTTTTGAAGACCTCAATTTGAATTCTTTATAAAATGCTATACGGTTTTCTTTTTGTGCATTTTTAAGCGCTGCACGATAAAGGGAATCGCGGTACCCTTGATTGCGATGGTGATCAAAAGGCACTTTTATAAAACTCATCGCAGCATTATCTACATTTTGATAAGAAACAACACCGCGATGTGGCTTATTAGGAATTATTAAATCCTGATGTTGCACATTTAATGATGGTTTATAAATTGCAGAAAGTAAAGCGGCGCATTTTAGTGAACCATAAGAATCTGGGAATTTATCGATGGCTCCCTTTGCTGTCTCGATAGCTTTGTCTCTTGCTACTTGTCTTGTGTGTATATCCAGACTATTGCTGCGAGCATAATAATATTGAGCTAGTTGATGACTTACTAGCGTGCTTAATGCTTGGTCCTTATACTGTTCTAACAATCGCTCTTGAAAGGCGGTATAACTAGAAAGATCATCTGACGAACCCAAAATTCCCAACTCATATTCCAATCGTTCCAAAACAATAGTCACATAAGGTGCCTCATTTTTTTGAGACAAGTGCAATTCTTCCAACGAAGCGTAAAGTTGGACGACATCATATTTAGAATAAACCGTATCTCCATCTGGCCTTTTTAGTTTTTTAAGTTCTTGAGTGGGCAGGAAAGCATTTTTAACTGTGATGACATAAGACTCTTTAGGAGCAGTCAGTCTGTTGTATCCTGTTTTATAAAAGTCCAAAGCTTCCCTAGCGAGCAGATCCAATAATGTAGGACGCAATTCTCTACCCAAAGGTCTGACATATAGTATTGCTGAGTAATCTGATACAGAAAGCTTGCCTAGCTTATTTCTGTCTTTTAAGGACAATCGGTACTGCTCTGAAATCTTTGCATAGAACATGTTTGCATCCCAAGTAAGGAAATCTTTTTGATCCATAACTCCACCAGCCGTACGATTTTGAATTTTCCATCTATTGCGACTTGCATAATCGTTGAGCAACTTTGCATAAAGAGAATGGTAAATATTCTTTTTAGGGAATTTTGCTTTGGAGATGAGCTCTTCCAATTCGTTGAGTACCTTTTGCTGTGCATTTTCTTCCTTGATTAAATCAAACTTTGCTCGGAACATAAAAGTTTTTACCAACTGGTCGTCATCCTTTTTCCTTTTGGCATGACGGTAAATTTGATCCACTACTTCTTTTGCGTCTGCTATTTTATTTTCCAGCTCTAGCTTTTCTGTCTCTTGCCATTTTTCTTTGTAAAAACCTTGAGCTAGAGCTAGGTTAGCACCTGATAGTAAAAATAATACTATGAAAAGATACTTTTTCATGATTCATGTAGTTTGTAATAAAGGTACGTTGATTCTTATCTTTGTAAAAAGGTAAACTGAGTAAAACCACCTTTTTATTGAGGGAAAGTACTTTTGGTTTACTTTTTGATATTTTTACAAGATGAAGAAGATTTTAATTACATTATTATTTCTAATGGGCACTGTTGCTCATGGCCAGTCCGCTTTCGCGAAAGCGGAACAATTATACAGAGCAGACAACTACGAGAAAGCACTTGTTTCATTCACCAAATTATACAATGAGGACGGTAATAATTTAGACGTTATAGAACGTTTGGGAGACATTGCTGGACATAAAAAAGACTTTAAAACCGCGATGAGGTATTACCAATTTTTGGTAGAAAAAAAACCGAAAGATGCACACTACAACTTCAAATACGGAGGCGCGATGGGGCTTTATGCCAAAAGCTCTTCAAGATTGAAAGCCTTGAGCATGCTGGATGATATTAAGAGATACCTTAAGAAAGCAGCAAAATTAGACCCCAATCATGTGGAATCTAGACATGCTTTATCTCAATTATACTGTGAATTACCTGGTATAGTGGGTGGTTCTATAAAACAAAGCCGGTTTTATGCAAATGAGTTATTAAACATATCTCCAGTAGACGGATATCTCGCCCATGGCCTTATTGATGAATATGAAGAAGAATATGAAAAAGCAGTGATTTCCTACAAAAAAGCTGTTGAAACTGGCGGCTCATTACTTACTTATCGGAAGCTTGCCACTGTTTATGAAAACAAACTAAAAGATAATAAAAAGGCGTTACAAACCCTTAAACGCGCGCAAGAACAGCATAACGACAATCAACTCACAGCAGATATTGCTGGCTTAGAAATACGTGTCCAGATGGATGACTAAGCATAATTATTCACTAGATTTATCCTCTGTACCATTCGAATTTACTGGTAACAAAAAAAACTAATTTTATGCGCGTACACTTTATCGCGATAGGCGGCAGCGCCATGCACAATCTTGCTCTTGCTTTACATCACAAAGGTGACCAGGTAACCGGCAGTGACGACACCATTTTTGAACCTAGTAAATCTAGACTAGATACATATGATTTGTTACCCGATGAGTATGGCTGGTTTACAGACAAGATTACAGCAAGTCTAGATGCCGTCATACTTGGAATGCATGCAAAAGAAAATAATCCTGAATTATTAAAAGCTCAGGAGTTAGGGCTTAAAATCTATTCCTATCCTGAATATCTTTATGAGCGGTCTAAAAACAAAACACGTGTGGTTATCGGTGGGTCGCATGGTAAGACCACCATTACCTCCATGATTCTTCATGTCATGCATTATCATGAAAAAGAAGTAGATTATATGGTCGGGGCACAACTAGAAGGTTTTGACACCATGGTACATCTTACAGATGACAATGAGTTTATAGTTCTTGAAGGGGACGAATATCTTTCTAGTCCTATAGACAGAAGACCTAAATTCCATTTGTACCAGCCTAATATCGCCTTGATTTCTGGAATTGCATGGGATCACATCAATGTTTTTCCTACTTGGGAGAATTATTTGAGTCAGTTTGAAGTCTTTCTAGAACTCATGAAAAATGGTAGTATTCTCGTTTATAATGAGAACGACCCTGCGGTTAAGCTGCTCGCTGAAGCTGCTACAAAACCTACCAGAAAACATTCTTATACGGTTCCAGAACATCAAATTATAGATGGCACTACTTATCTAGATACTCCAGAAGGGGACATGCCTATTGAGATTTTTGGGAAACACAACTTGAGCAACCTTGCCGGTGCCAAATGGATGTGCCAACATATGGGAATCGATGAAGATGATTTTTATGAAGCTATCGCAACTTTTAAAGGAGCTTCAAAACGTCTTGAAAAAATAACAGAAAGTAAAACGTCTGTTATCTATAAAGATTTTGCTCATTCACCCAGCAAAGTTTCTGCAACAACGGCTGCTGTAGCGGCACAATATAAAGAGCGCAAGATTATTGCATGCCTTGAATTACACACGTATTCCAGCTTGAATCCAGAATTTCTAACAGAGTATAAAAACGCTCTCGATCCAGCAGATGTAGCTGTGGTTTTTTACAGCCCAGAAGCCGTTGAGATTAAAAAATTAGCTCCTGTTTCTAAAGAACAGATTCTAGAAGCCTTTAATCGAGATGATCTTATAGTGATGACAGATCCTGCAGCATTTAAAGAATGGCTTTTTAAGCAACAATTAGATCACAGCGCTTTATTATTGATGAGCAGCGGTACTTATGGCGGTCTTGATTTTGAGGCGCTGAAAAAACTGGTAAAATAAAGGGGTTTATAGTTACATATACCAAGCAGTAGCGTCTGATGAAATAATCTAGGTCGCTGCACTTATTGAATATGGAATATGGAATATGAATCTGTTTTAACCTGTTTGACCATAAGTACAGTCAACTGTTCCCTACTCAAAAAAACATTCCGTTATTTTCCGCAACTCACCCCAGCGATAAAAAAATTGAGATTACACTTGCTAATTTAGTTTACTAATGCGGTGGAAAACTTAACTTTCTTATTAATACCCTTCCCTTCCCAATTGCTATCGGGACTTCAAAGAGAAGAGGGTTTAAAGCCCTTTCTTTGAGGAAGTATTTAGGACAGGATATTAATAGGTACTCGCTTTAATCATAAATAAAGCGAGACCCTCAACTAAAGCATGAGTAATAACAAAAAAAATACGATCAGTTACGGATCGCATTTTTTATTCACTCCCGATTTTTAATACCCTACTGGTTAATAATGATCTTTTTAACCGTTCGAGAAGCACCTTGTTGTACTTGCAACAAATACAATCCGTTAGTTAAGTTCTGAACATCTATAGTTTCATTTAACCTAGTAGCATTTTGAATTTCTTTAGTAAATACCAAGCGACCATTGAGATCAAGAACACTAATTAAAACATTATCACTATGGGTATCATTTGAGCTTTCTATGGTAAACTGTCCCTTCGATGGATTGGGATAAACAGAAAAGTCTAGATCTTCTAAATCTTCATTGCTTGCAGTAGTAGGCTCCTCACAAAAAATTAATTTCCAATTGTTGAGGGTTCCAAGATCTGTTGGTCCTTCGTCAGTCACCGTTAATAGCCAGTCACCATTAATGGTCTCTCCATTAAACAAAGACAAATCTCCTACAGGAGCAACCGATCCAGAATATCCTGCCTGACCAGGAGTTACATTACAAACAAATGACGCTGCACCATCTTCAAAAGTAACATCTAAGTCAGGCGTAGGACATCCATTAGAAGTTTTAAGCTGGATAGTTGTGCCGCTTGGAGAAGTAATAAAAATCACTAAGTCTCCTGAATATTCATGAACACTTCTTACATAAACTGAAAGGTTACCTATAATAGGATTGTTAGGCTCATTTATTGTGAGCGTACTCTGAATACCGCTTGTTGTATTATCAGGGACACTTATCGGTGTAGGAACGGCGGCATTAATCTCGTCACATGAAAAAGTTGTAAAAGAACGAGTTGAAAAAGTTCCTTGTCCACAATCATTAATTGCTCTTACTCTCCAATAATAGGTGAAAGAAGAATTAATGAAAGAAGGGTTAAGAGGAAAAGAGGAACTGCTAACAATTTCATTTATTAAAGTCCTACCGAAAGATGGGTTTACACTTATCTGTATCTCATATCTTTGAGCATTCAGTTCATCATCCCAATCTAGTAAAGCTTGAGTGCTAACCCTAGTGGATTGATCTGATGGAAACACTAAATTTGGAGTCGTAAGGTTCGCACTTATGATTCTTAAAATAAGTATAATACTGCGTTGCTCCGAAGACGAATTAGCATTTACTGTTATTGAATAAGTTCCATCTAATGCCGCGTTTAAGTTACTCATATCGAGAGTTACGATACCCGTGCTGGTAAAGTTTGTATTAGATAATACAGCGGTTATCCCACTTGGTACGTTTACTAAAGAGAGCGTTACTGGATCACTAAATCCTGACCTGGCTAAATATTCTAAAGGAAAAGAAACCGATTGATCATCACAACTTTCAATTGTATTTTGTGATGTTGTAATAGCGAAGTTATTTCCCTCTCCTGAAACAATTAAACTAAATGCTTGTTCACCGTTTACTAAAGTTCCTTTATGAGTAACTGTTATCGTATAGGTTCCTGAAGCATTTGCCACATCAACTCTCTCAAAATTATCTACTATATTGTCGCCCGTTCGATTTGTTCCGGCTCCGGTTAATTTCCAAGGTTCAAAAGAAGTTCCATTTTGAGTTATTCTAACGTCTAAATCATTAACCAAAGCGGGAGTTGTGTCATTTGCTCCACCCGTATTTATATTTCCTGGAACATCAGTCCAAGATATAGATGCAAGTAATTCTGAAACATTATCTGATTCTATTGTTAAGCTGTATGATTGACCATCTTGAAGAACAGCCTCAATAATTCTTGAATTTAATTGGTTATCCGTAATCACATTTGCTGCCGCCATTGTATTCATTAATCCCCAGCCAGCTGTCGCATCTGGACCAGCTACACCAAAGTCGTCTGCAGTGTGAAGAGTGAGACCTTTCAAAGTAGCAGCTCTCATAAAACCACCAGTTTTTTGATTATAGTATTGTTGTAGTAATAGCATAGAACCAGCAACATTAGGTGAAGCCATTGACGTTCCACTTATGGTGCCATATGCGTCATTTGCTGAATCGAAAGTACTGAACAATCCAGATCCATTTCCCGAAATATCTGGTTTGATTCTTAAATCATCACTTGGGCCTTGACTACTAAAAGAACTTGAAACTACAAAGTTTAAGCTTCCGTCAGCGTTTATATTTGCATCGTTAGCACTTGCGACTGTCATAATATTTTTACTCACCTTATCGCCTGTTAGTTTATCAAAACCAGGAGCAAATGGTGTTCCATTTGTATTAGCACCATCATTACCTGCTGAATAAACTGGCAAGTAATAAGGTGCATTATAGGCTATTTCATCTATAGTTCTAGCTGACTCAGTATACTTACCTATAAATTCTGGTGCATTAGAAAAAGAACTAATACGTATTCCATAAGAGTGGTTTGAGATCAGTGCTCCATTTGCTCCAGCCGCAGCCATTTCAGCCTCATCGTTGGAAGCAGTATAAGTAACTGCATTTGCCTGCGGAGCCATTCCTTTTGCTCTAGGATCAACACCAGATGCAACTATAGTGCCAATCACGTGGTTTGCGTGGAAACTATTACCATTCAGAGTGGAAACTCCATCTCCACTCGCTAATCTATTACCAGTACCGCCTGTATATTCTTGATGGCTGATTCTTGCTGGACCAATTTCCCAAACATAAGCCGTCATTCCTTGGCCTTCTATATTTAATCCTAATGATCCACCATTTTGTAGCCTATCAGTTCTTGTACTAATAGCTGCGTCCACATTATCAAGACTGTAATAAATAGGGATTCCATTATCAGTTATTCTCATCAATTGATCAAAGGAACCGTCCTCATTCTCCCTAAAGATTGGAACGTTATTTGATTTAGAATATTCTAAAATATTTTCTTGATCTATGATAAACTTAGCATTTAAATCTACGATAAGTTGTTGAAGCTCTAATTGATTATTAGATTTAATAATTTGCGCTCTTTCCATAGCTGTTTGAGCATTCATGAATAGCGCACTAAAAAAAACGGCTACAAGGGTAATTTTTATTTTCATTACGAGGGTATGATTTAACATACGCTAAAATATGGAATCATTGCCTTTAAAGCATGGGTAAATCTAGTTTGTTGTATACAGAATGGATATTAATGCGTTAAAATTTTATTAAAACACAACCATGCCCAATGATTTAGTTGGACAAGGAATCAAATTCCCAACATTTTTTTTAAATTTTTAATCGAAATTAGTTCATAAAAGTCTTCATTAATACCAAGTTCTAAAAAAGTTTAACCACTTCAATGAATTACTTTTGCATTTTCCCATACTTAATCGCATACAATCATGAGCAACATCAAAATAAAAAGCGCCTTAATTTCTGTATTCAGTAAAGAAGGTCTATCCCCTATCGTTAAAAGAATGAACGATTTAGGCATTACCATCTATTCTACCGGAGGAACTGAAAAGTTCATTAAAGACCTTGGGATTGAAGTGGTTCCAGTTGAAGACGTTACTTCTTACCCTTCCATATTAGGTGGTCGTGTCAAGACCTTGCATCCTAAAGTGTTTGGCGGGATCTTAAATAGACGCGATCACGATGGCGATGTCGCTCAACTTTTAGAATTTGATATACCACAAATTGACTTGGTTATCGTAGACCTGTACCCTTTTGAAAAAACAGTTTCCAGCGGTGCTGAAGAAGAGGATATTATTGAAAAAATAGACATAGGCGGGATTTCACTAATACGGGCAGGAGCAAAAAACTATAAAGACACCCTTTGCGTAGGAACGGTAGATGATTATTCTAAATTATTAAAAGTTCTAGAATCTGGAAATGGAACGACCTCTTTAGAACAACGCAAAGAGTTTGCAGCAACTTGTTTTAATATTTCTTCTCATTATGACAGTGCTATTTATAATTATTTTGCAAGTAATTCTGAGGAGAAAGCGCTTAAAATAAGTGAACAGCAAGTCATACCATTGCGCTACGGTGAGAACCCACATCAACGTGGCTGGTTCTATGGAAACTTTGATGAAATGTTTATAAAACATCACGGTAAAGCACTTTCTTACAATAATTTACTTGACGTAGATGCCGCAGTGAATTTAATTAGCGAATTTAAGGATGACGGTCCTACTTTTGGTGTTTTTAAACATAACAATGCTTGTGGTCTTGCACAAAGGGATACTATACTTCAAGCTTATGTAGATGCACTTGCTGGCGATCCTGTCTCTGCATTTGGAGGTGTTTTAATTTCTAATGTGGAGATTGATGCCGCTACAGCTCAAGAAATTCACAAATTATTTTGTGAGGTTGTGATTGCTCCATCTTTTGCCAGTGATGCATTAGATATTTTAAAGGGGAAGAAAAACAGAATTATGTTAGAGCTTGTTGAGGGAGCGCTTTCGCGAAAGCGAGACACCAACAAATTAGAAGTCCGTGCCTCTTTAAATGGATATCTAGTTCAAGACCCTAATCTAAAAACAGACCAAGAAGGTGATTTAAAAACAGCTACAAAACTCGCTCCTACGGCTGTACAGATAGAAGATTTATTGTTTGCTTCAAAATTGTGCAAGCATACCAAATCTAACACGATCGTTCTGGCAAAAAATAAACAACTTTGCGCCAGTGGAACCGGTCAGACTTCTCGTGTAGATGCCTTAAATCAGGCCATTCATAAAGCTCAATCCTTTAAATTTGATTTAAGCGGCGCTGTAATGTCAAGTGATGCGTTTTTCCCGTTTCCAGATTGTGTTGAAATTGCTGGTAATGCAGGAATTACAGCCATAATACAACCTGGAGGATCCATTAAGGATGAATTTTCTGTTGATTATTGCAATAAAAATAATATCGCGATGGTTTTCACAGGAACAAGACACTTTAAACACTAGAATTGTTCTAACTTTACGATACCCTAATTATTAACATTTTACTCCTCTTTTTTTATGGGATTTTTTGACTTTCTTACCGAAGATATTGCCATCGACTTAGGTACGGCAAACACTCTGATTGTCCATAATGGTAAAGTCGTTGTAGACAGCCCATCCATTGTTGCACGAGATAGAACTACGGGCAAAATTATTGCTGTAGGTAAAGAAGCTGCAATGATGCAAGGGAAAACTCATGAAAACATCAAAACAATTAGACCGTTGAAAGATGGAGTAATTGCTGATTTCGATGCCAGTGAAAAAATGATTTCCATGTTTATTAAGGAAATTCCTGCTTTGAAGAAAAAATGGTTTGCTCCTTCTTTGCGCATGGTTATTTGTATTCCATCTGGTATTACAGAAGTAGAAATGCGAGCAGTAAGAGACAGTGCTGAAAGAGTGAATGGTAAGGAAGTTTATTTAATTCATGAACCTATGGCAGCTGCGATAGGTATAGGTGTCGATATTATGCAACCCAAGGGAAACATGATTGTAGATATAGGTGGTGGAACTACTGAGATTGCTGTTATTGCACTAGGCGGCATAGTTTGTGACAAGTCCATTAAAATAGCAGGTGATGTTTTTACTAATGACATCGTTTATTACATGCGCACACAGCATAACCTTTATGTAGGAGAACGTACTGCTGAAAAAATAAAAATACAAATAGGTGCTGCCACAGAAGATCTAGAAGTGCCTCCAGAAGAAATGAGCGTGCAAGGGCGCGACCTTTTGACTGGTAAACCTAAAGAGGTAAAAATAGGATATCGCGAGGTTGCAAAAGCACTTGATAAATCCATACTGCGCGTAGAAGATGCCGTAATGGAGACGTTATCTCAAACACCTCCAGAACTAGCCGCAGACATCTATAATACTGGGATTTATCTTGCCGGTGGTGGTTCTATGCTACGTGGCCTTGATAAACGTTTATCTCAGAAAACAGACTTGCCAGTTTATATTGCTGAAGACCCTTTAAGAGCCGTAGTACGCGGTACTGGATTAACTCTTAAGAATTTAGAAAAATATAAAAGTGTGTTAGCCTATAAATATAAATAACTTACTTGCAACTTAACTTATTGACTCAATCGCATGCAACAAATCATCAATTTTCTGATCAAGTACAGAAACTTGTTGTTGTACCTATTTTTAATGGTTGCAGCTATTGTTTTTACAGTTCAATCACATGATTACCATCGCAATACAACTATACATTCTTCGGGAAACATAACAGGAAGAATTCTTCTCACTAAAAATAGTATTTACGACTACTTTGAGCTGAAGGATCAAAATGAAAAATTAAATCAGGAAAATGCATCGCTAAGAATGCGATTACTAGAGATAAGCGATACACTTTTAGGAGACGAAACTACTTTCATATTTCCTGATAGTATTCCCTATAAAATTTTCCCTGCAAGAGTCATCAAAAATGATTATTACAAACCCGATAATTACATCACCCTTGATATAGGAACAGATCAGGGCATTGAAATCGATATGGGTGTAATCTCTCCAACTGGAATTGTAGGTGTGATAGATCACAGTAGCAATAAATTCTCTAGAGTCATTTCTATTTTAAACTCACAAATCTCTTTAAACGCTCAAATAAAGGGAACGTCTACCATAGGCTCTTTAAAATGGAGCGGTAATGATCCTTATAGAATGAGCTTAGAGGATGTTCCAAGGCTAGCGAGGGTTACTAGAGGAGATACTATCATAACTGGAAGACAGTCTACTATATTTCCTCCAGACATTCTAATAGGAGTTATAAAAGATGCACAGCTCGTTGAAAATGGTTCTCGTTATAAAATTAACGTTGAATTATTTAATGACATGACCAATTTAGACTTCGTAAATGTCATTAAAAATAGAGATATAATAGCTTTGAAAGCAATTGATACGCTAGGAACTAATGAATAGAACTCTTGCAAATAATTTTCTTCGCTTTGTAGGCTTGCTCGTCCTGCAAATATTCTTGTTTGACGAAATTGACTTTTTGGGCTTTATCGATCCCATGATTTATATTCTTTTCATTGTTTTGTTTCCCGTAGAAAACAAGCGATGGAGTTTTCTATTACTCGCATTTGGACTGGGAATTATTCTCGATACTTTTCAAAACACAGGAGGTGCACACGCAGCTGCTGCTATAACTGTAGCTTTTACAAGACCTATTTGGCTGCGATTGGTATATGGAGAAAGCTACAGAATGAAAAATCTCAAAATTATACGAACACCTATCGACAGATTATTGTTACTCTTAACCTTGTGTATCCTAGCGCACCATTTAGTTTTCTTTAGTCTCATAATTTTTAACAGTTCGCAAATACTCTATACCATAAAACTTACGTTGAGCGTAGGACTTGCCTCATTAATTGCAAACAGTTTATTACTGTCCCTTTTTAAACCTAAAGTTAAAGCATGAAAAAACTATTGCTTTTATCAGTTGTCACCTTAGTAGGTCTTATTTTTATAGGTAGGATGGTCTACTTGCAGGTAATTCTTTCTGATGAATTACAACTAGAGGCAGAAAACAACGCGGTAAAAACGGTTTACAACTATCCAGAACGCGGTTTTATTTATGATCGCAATGGAGAACTGATGGTGGCAAATCAAGTAGCTTATGACGTGATGGTCATCCCAAAAGAAACTGGTAATGTAGATTTAAATAAACTTTCTACATTGCTTAGAATAGAAGAAAGTAGATTAGAGAAAAAACTAGAGACCGCAATGAAATGGTCTACAAATCGGGCTACTGTCATCGTACCTCAACTCACACAAGAGGAATATGCACCACTTCAAGAACAACTTAGAAAATTTCCTGGTTTTTACATACAAAGACGTTCTTTGCGCAAATACCAAGTGGATCATAGCGCAAGCGTTCTAGGATACATTAGAGAGGTCAACCAGAGTAAAATAGATACCGACGATTACTACGTACAAGGTGACCTAGCAGGTAAAAGCGGTATTGAGCTTCAATATGAAGAAGAACTTAGAGGAGAAAAAGGGTATAAGAAATACACTAGAGATCATTATGGTCGTGCTATAGAATCTTATAAAAACGGTTCCAGTGATCTCGCTCCGATTGCAGGTAGAGACCTTACCGTAACTCTTGACAAAGAACTACAAGAATATGCCGAAAAATTGATGAGGAACAAACGTGGCGGCATCGTTGCCATAGAACCTCAAACAGGTGAGATACTTACACTTGTTACCGCCCCTAATTATGATCCTAGTTTACTAATGGGGCGCAATCGATCTAAGAACATCAATGCCATCTTAAGAGACACCATAGGGTTACCTGATGTTAATCGAGTATTACAAGGTCAGTATGCTCCTGGATCTCCTTTTAAAGTAATCAATGCATTAGTAGCGCTTCAAGAAGGTGTTGTAACAACACAGGAGCGCTTTAGTTGTTATAATGGTTACAATTATGGAGGTAAGAAAAAACTGGGGTGTCATGCACACTCTAGTCCGCTAGCAATGAATAGAGGCATCGCAGAAAGTTGCAACGCTTACTTTGCTCAGGTGTATAGAAGAATCATTGAAAATGAAAAAACATCTTCGCAAGGCATGGATATCTGGCACGATCATGTCACTAGTTTTGGACTGGGTGATTTCTTAGGGTATGACCTACCCGTGGGCCAACCCGGAAGAATTCCTGATGGGGATTACTACACCTCTATATATAAATACAAATGGTATGCTACAACTACTATTTCAAATGCTATAGGTCAAGGAGAAATAGCTGTAACCCCTATACAACTTGCTAATATGACAGCTGCCATCGCAAACAGGGGTTACTTTTATACACCTCATATCATTAAAGGAATCAATGGTAAGCCTATAGACAACCCTAAATACACAAAGAAAAATTACACTACGATAGATGCAAAACATTTTGAACCTGTAGTGGAAGGGATGAACGAAGTTTATAATTCTGGTACTGCAAAATATGTTCAAGTTCCTGGAATTGAAATTTGTGGTAAAACTGGAACAGTAGAGAATTTCACAAAAATAAATGGAGAGCGCAGACAATTAACTGACCATTCTGTATTTATCGCTTTTGCCCCTAAAGATGATCCTAAAATAGCCATTGCCGTATTTATTGAAAACGGATACTGGGGTTCCCGTTATGCTGCAAAAATAGCGAGCTTATTAATTGAAAAACATCTTAAGGGTACCATTACAAGAACTGATCTTGAAGACTATCTTCTTACCCATAGTCTGGAATACGAATATGTTAAAAAACTTAGTGCAGAACCTTTTAAAATAAATGAAGCCATGGATCAGGGCTTAATTACTATTGAAAAGGAAAACTCACTTCAACAAGTTATAGACCATCTCCAACTTAAAATACAGAACTAATATGGCGATAGGAGACAAGCCCAAGTACGACATTGCTTCTATTTTAATTTATGCAAGTCTTGTAGCTATAGGATTACTTAGTATTTATAGTGCTGCTCCAGTTTTAGAATACACGTCCATACTAGATATTAATGAAGTATATGGTAAACAATTCCTTTTTATAGGAGTTTGCGGCTTACTTATTATTGTTATTCTTTCTGTGGAAGTCAAATTCTACGAACGCTTTGCAGCACTTATTTATGTGGTCTCGCTGTTGTCACTTGCTGGTCTATACATTTTCGGCAAAGAAGTAAATGGGGCCCTTTCTTGGTATCCTTTAGGTCCTTTTACTTTTCAGCCTAGTGAGTTTGCAAAGTTTGCTACCGCTCTTGCCGTAGCAAAATTTTTAAGCCAGCTCAATGTCTCTTTGAAGAATGTTAGAGATTTTATAATCGCAGCAGGAATTATTGCCTTACCTGCACTTCTCATTATACCTCAACCAGATCCAGGAAGTGCCTTGATTTACTGCGCCTTTTTCTTTGCACTCCACAGAGAAGGATTAACTCTTTGGTACTTAAGTTTAGGCCTTATAGCAACCGCTTTGTTTCTAGGTGCTTTGGTCATTTCTACTTGGTGGATCTTACTGATTATTGTGGTCGTTATTGCTTTATTGTATTTGCTTTCGCGAAAGCGGAAACACCTCAAACGCCTTCCTAAACCTAGAGCGTATCTTTATGTAATTGCTGCTGTAATTTGTATTGCTTATACTCTTTCTACCAGTTATATATTTAACAATATTTTGGAAGATAGGCATAGAAACCGTATTGATATTGTACTAGGAAGAGTGCAAGACGACGCTGGAATAGGCTATAACATCAACCAAAGTATGATTGCCATAGGGAATGGCGGCTGGGCTGGAAAATCACTAGACGAAGCAACGCAAACCAGAGGCGGATATGTCCCAGAGCAACATACTGATTTTATTTTCAGCGCTATAGGTGAGGTTTCTGGACTTCTCGGAACAACGGTAACCATCGTGCTTTTTATGCTTCTTATCTACCGAGTCATCATTATGGCAGAGCGGCAGCGCAATATGTTTGCTCGTGTCTATGGTTATGGAGTAGCAGGAATATTTTTCCTTCACTTTTTTATAAATGTGGGAATGGTCATTGGTCTATTGCCCACCGTAGGAATTCCATTGCCTTTCATGAGTTATGGCGGTAGTGGTCTTATGGGGTTTACGATTTTACTGTTTATATTTATCAAACTCGATGCGCATAGAATGAGCTACGATCATTAGAAAAGAAGAACTATTTAAGGGCCAAAGTATGCACCACAAACCACGAGTGAATTGAAAATAAAATTTAAAACAACTCTTGAAATACCTTAAAGCATTTTTTCATATCATTATCATCGTCCTACTGACATTGATTACTCAAGTAGGCGGGATAATTTGGATTGCGGTTTTTAGTTATTTTAAGTACCGTAAGTCCACTTGGAATAAAAGAAAGCGACTGTGGAGCTTCTCTTTTGTTTATACGCTTTGTGTCTTCTTTATAGTTCCTATTCTTGCTCCATTAAATAGCAGAAGAGCACTTCCCGTTTTTAACGATCACATAGCTCCTCATAATTTAGGATATGTACTGTTATGCAGGAATTATGTACACAACGATTTATTTAATTACATGGCTTTTCATTCAGAAAACTACCATAATGGTATCTCTGGACTTCAACTAATTTATCTAGATGCTGGGTTTCCTTTTATAGACGGATTTCCCTTGCTACCGCACTTGAGTCATCATGATGGTCGTAAAATAGACCTTGCTTTTCAATATCAGACGAAAGCAGGTGAAGCAGTAAACTCCAACCCATCCCTTTTGGGTTATGGTGTTTATGTAGAACCGTTAGATCCTAAAATAACACAAGCTCAAAAATGTAAAGATGCTGGATTCTGGCAATATGATTATGCAAAGTATTTAGGTTTCAACATAAATAAAGACCTAATTATAGACGGAGCGTTAACGAAGTTCATGATTGATGATCTGCTTAAATTTCTACCAGCAGAAAAAATATTTATTGAACCACATCTCATTACTCGCTTAGAATTAGATCAGTTGTCATCGCATGAACGAAGTAAAATTAGATACCATGGCTGCCACGCAGTACGGCATGATGATCACTTGCATTTACAAATTTCTAAAGACTATTAAATGTAACCATACATGCAGCTTTTATTGTTTATAGCACATAGCTGATCGAGTTACAGTTCCAAAAATCAGATGATCCTAAAAAAGCAGAGGCTCCATTTAGTGATCTCGTAGAAGCAAAGGTCTGTAGGTGTTGAATAAAGGAATGGATCATCATTCCAGAAAATCAATTGATAGTAAGATTACCGTGGAAACTGAACTAGCCATTCAAAACATAAGGAGAATCTATGTGGATCATTTGAAACACTAATCTACACGCCCTACTTTTGAAGCTTCTAGATGGGTAAAAGGTGCCAAAATCGAAATAGATGTCGCTGCTGTAAATTAAAACTAAGAGTTAGTTCGTACTATTGTATTCCAAATGCTTTCCTATGTTTTTCCTTCCACAAAATCTTGATGACTACATCGTCGCTCATTCTGAAGATGAACCGCAAATATTGAAAGATCTCGCTCGGGAAACTTATCAAAAGGTACTGCAACCTATCATGTTATCTGGTCCCTATCAAGGTAGAGTGCTGAGCATGATCTCCCATTTAAAAGCACCTCAGCGGGTTCTTGAGATAGGAACATTTACTGGATACTCAGCGCTCTGTATTGCAGAAGGAATGCCCAATGACAGTGAACTCATAACCATTGATATTAACGAAGAGTTAGAAGATCTCGCTGCAGGATATTTTTCACGCTTTCGCGAAAACGGAACTAAGAACATATCTATAACACAAAGAATAGGAGATGCAATAGCAATTATTCCTGAGTTAGAAGGAACTTTTGACTTGGTTTTTATAGATGCTGACAAACCCAATTACGTAAATTACTTTCACCTCATCATGCAGAAAGTACATTCTGGAAGTTTGATTGTTTCTGATAATGTATTGTGGCACGGCAAGGTCGTGGAAGACCTCAGCGCAAAAGATAAATCGACTCCAATTTTACTGGAATACAACCAACTGTTAAAAGAAGATCACAGGTTGCAAACGGTGCTCTTATCGGTGCGGGACGGACTTACCTTAAGCCGTGTGTTGTAATCTTATTTCTATTTTAGAATAAAGTAAATGAAACAACCCGCCAAGGAGCAATCCTGCAAGCATCCCTATGAATACATCTGCTGGATAATGCACACCTACAAAAATTCTTGAAAATGCGAAAGTAGCTGGCCACATATAGATAAGCAAAATCCATCTGGTCATTCCTGTTGATCGCAATACCAAAACTACAAAAGAGGTCACTGCAAAACTCACAGCACTATGACCCGACCAAAAACTAAAACTCTCAGGGTTCGATACTAACTGAATGCTATCCATTAAAACTGGATCGTTATTGGGTCGCAATCTTTCTACCCGATTTTTAACGAGATTAGTTAATAAAAGAGTTGCAGACACCACAACAGGAATAGCTGCCATAGCGATGTAATTAAGAGGTTTTTTCACTCTTTTGAAGAGCAAGTAAAAGAAAAGTATATAAAGTAGAACCCAATTTTGAATACGGGTGGCAAAAACCCAAAAACTTTCAAATTCTCCTATCCATGAATTATTGATCCAACTAAAGGTGTATTGATCAACTTCTAGGAGCGTTTCCCACATTATATTTAATTAAAATTTACGTTTGATAGAACCAGAATCTTCAATTTGATCTTTCACTTCTTCTATCTTTTTAGTAATTTCTTTGACATCTGAGGTAAACCCGTGCTCATCAGCACTTTTACTGATTTCATTTTTGATGTCATCCGTTGCATTGCGCACGGTTTTCATCGCCTTTGCAAGACCACGAGTGATTTCTGGCAACTTATCTGAGCCAAAAACCAATATCACTACCAGGCCTACAATCATAAGCTCTGGTGTACTGATAAATAACGGTATCATTTTCATATTGCAAATATACGATAGGACAATTTTGAATTACAATTTGTATCTATAGATAATTAAAAAACTCAAAGGAACTAGTTGTCGCACCAGACTCCGTTTTTATTATTTCCCGGGACCTTGGAAATTCATCATCTTGCAAAATATAGCTATAAGCAAAAGACCTATCGATCACAAAACTGCCAGCTTGAGTGGTATAATCTATCCTACTGCTAGGCAAATATCTTGTATAAGGAATGAATTCGGGAAAGATAATAAGACGTACAACGTCGTTCATATCTGTGAATGGATTGTTGTTGAACTCATAGGTAAACTCACTATAGCCATTAACGGTAAAGCCATTTGCATCAATTCTGTTGATTCGGTTCACATTGAAATTTGCCGTGTACTGGTAACGTAAATCTTCCACCTGAGTAGGATTACCTGCTGTATCGGTTATAATAGTAACTGCTCGATTAATTCTGTTCTGGGTATCTGTAAAGAATTGTTTCTCGACTAGGTCGCCATTGAAATCTGTATATTCTAGAAATACAGAATCTGCTGTATAGGAAAAGTTATAGATTGTAGCAGTTCCACTATTTTTAATAGCTGTTTCTACCCTATTATTAGAGGCATATTCAAAAGTATAAACGGCACTTAAAATTCCATTAAACGACACCTGACTTACTAATTCATCTTGATTATATAAGATCTCTATATCCTCGACTACATTAGTCATAACGTCTTGAGCAACTTGTATAGCACTCAATTTTTTTAATTCTAGCACAGGCTCGACAATTCCATCACCGCCATTACCCTGTTGATCTATTGAAGGATCGTTACAAGAGATAAAAAGCATAGTAAAAACCAATAAAAATTGAAATAATTTCATATCACAAAGGTATTTCTAATTAAACATAAAAAAACCAGATTCATTGTGAATCTGGTTTTAAAGTTATTTCGGAAGAATGTTAAATTATTTCTTCATTTGGTCAAACTTGCTTATTTCAGCAGCAGCTGGCCAAGTATTATTAGACATATCCACATCAGCAGTTTCTAATTTAGGATCGATTACTATTTTAGTGATTTCCTTAGTACTTGCTTTGCTTAGTCCTATTTCTTTATCGTTTAATCTCCAAATCTCTGCTGGATGAGTAACCGTTTCCGTAGTGCCGTCAGCATAAGTATACTCAATGATAATAGGCATTACTAATCCACCTGGCTTTACTACTTTGACTTCGTAAAAATACTTAGGTGACTTCATCATGGCTCTTTCGGCAGCTGTAAAGTTATCCATTAAGTAGGTTTTTAATTCTCCTACTAACTCAGATGCTTCTTTACCTTTAAGGTCTTCATTATAATCTGCACTACCTTCTTTTACCATATATACTAACGCGGGTATCCTACTTTCGTCTATATTCCTAGCTTTCATCATATCTTTCATAGCTTGATTTCTCTCGCTAGAAACAAAATACTTCTCAACAGATTCAATACCCATATCATTAAATTGAGTGGTATAGAACCATCCTCTCCAAAACCAGTCTAGATCCATAGCACTTGCATCTTCCATAGTACGGAAAAAATCTTCTGGAGTTGGATGTTTAAACATCCATCTTTCAGAGTATGTACGAAAAGCATAATCAAATAGGTCACGACCCATTACTGTTTCTCTTAAAATATTAAGAGCTGTGCCAGGTTTGCCATAGGCATTAGAACCAAACTGATAGGTGTTTAAACCTTTACTCATTATAGGTGCAATGTATCTTTGATCTCCAGCCATGTAAGGAACAATATTAGCTGCTGGTCCACGCCTTGACGGATAAGCATCTAATCCTTCGATAGAAGTCGGATAATTTTCTCCCATATCTTGCTCTGCAACAAACTGTACAAAAGTATTTAAACCTTCATCCATCCATGTCCATTGACGTTCATCAGAGTTTACGATCATTGGGAAATAGTTATGTCCTACCTCATGAATAATTACAGATATCATTCCAAATTTAACCCGATCAGAATAATTCCCATCTGTATCTGGACGGCCGTAATTCCAGCATATCATGGGATATTCCATCCCTTGATTCTTTGCGTGTACAGAGATTGCTTTGTGATAAGGATAATCAAAAGTCATTCTTGAATACGACTTTAAAGTTTGAGCAACTGCTTTAGTAGACCATTGTTCCCATAAAGGATTTCCTTCTGGTGGGTAAATAGAAACTGCCATGATATCCTTTCCTCCTACTTTGACAGCCATAGCGTCTGCCACATAACGACGTGAAGAAGTCCAACCAAAATCGCGAACGTAATCTGCTTTAAGCTTCCAAGTCTTCATTGCTTTAGAACCTGGCATCATCGCTAGTTTTTCAGCTTCTTGTTGTGTTCTAATAACTACAGGGTTTTCAAATGACTTCTGAGCTTGTTCATAACGAGCTAATTCTGTTTTAGAATACACGTCCTTGCGGTTCGTTATTTTTCCAGTTCCGTCCAACCAGTGGTCGGCAGGAACCGTAATATTTACCTCAAAAGTACCAAATGGCAATGCAAACTCATCACGCCCCCAAAATTGACTATTTTGCCATCCTTCTACATCATTATAAACTGCCATTCTAGGATAGAACTGTGCAATTACATAAGCTCTATGACCGTCAGGAAACTGCTCGTAACCACTACGGCCGCGACCGTTAACGTGGTCATTTATATTATAATCCCATTCGATATCAAATTCAAAATCCTTTCCAGATTTTAATTTTTCTGGCATTTCAACACGCATCATAGTTTGATTGATCATGTAGGTTAATGGGTTACCATTTTTGTCTAGTACTTTTTTAATATTAAAACCACCATCAAAAGGTTCGCTTAAATATGCTCCTGCAAAACCAGATGGCTGCATAAAAGGCTCCACGCCGCCGCCTTCAATAAGTGGTGTTTTAGAATCCTTTGAACGCATATTTTGATCCAACTGCACCCATAAATAATCCAGTACATCTGGAGAATTGTTCGTGTACGTGATAGTTTCATAACCATATAAGTGATGTTTTTCATCATCCAACCTAATATCCATCTCATAATCAGCACGTTGCTGATAATATTTAGGTCCCGGAGCACCACTAGCACTGCGATACTGGTTAGGCGTAGAAAATTCCTGATATAACTGACGGAATTTATTGATGTTAGCATGTTCTTCAGCCTTAGGCTCTTCTTTGACTTCTTTTTCTTGTGCAAAAGAACCATAAGAGATCAGCATCACACTGATAAACAATAGTTTAATAACTTTCATGTATTTGATTTAAATTAAGAATTGCTAAATTAACAATAATGAATAATCTAAAAAGCTTTTAACTAAAACTTTGCAGTATCCGTTCGTTTATTTTTATCGATTAACAAAGTGCGACGTTCTCCATTGATATTCATATGGATTAAATTTTTTTGTCCTTCAAAAAGCTCTAGAAATGCATTAAACCTCATGGTAACTTCTTCGGGAATATTTTTTGAGGGTAGCTCTATATAAAGGACTATTTGGTCTCCTTCATATTCTGCTCCTATAAAGTTAGGAATAGAATTCCCACCGTTTATCTGAACTTCTAATTTTTTTGCTAAATATTTTTTTAAAAGAGGATACACCTCTTCAATAGTAGATTTATTTCCTAACTCTATAGGCTCTTGGATTCGAGCATTGAGTACATCTTCTAAGTCATCAATGAAAAACCTCGTGACCATCTGTACGCTTCGTGCGCTTTTACTATACGTAGCATTAGACACAGAAATGTAATATTTATGTAAATGGTTAATATTGATGTTACTTTCCACTAAAAGCTCGTCGATGGTACAACCTAACGTTTCAACCTTTCTATCGATTTCATTAGCAGAGATAACAGCAGACATTTTAGAAAAGGATGCGAGTAGCATACAGACTATACCAATCAACGATAATCTTTTTACTTTTTTAAACATATTTAGTTTTTAAGAATCATTGGAAATAAACCTATATTCAGGAAGAAACATAGCCTTTCCCGAATGATTTACAAATTGATCTATGATTATAGTAAAGTAACGTTACCTAAATAAATACCGTGAAAACGATCTCCATTTATGTCATCCCCGTCTATCTCTATGGCGTATCCTGTTCTATATGGTGTAACTCTTAGGTACCCTGAAGTTAGAATTAACCCACGATTTGTAGAAATTGTAGAATCGTAATCTACGTTATAAGAAACAAATGCATTACCTATTTCTTGATTGGGATCTATTTTATAAGTGCCTGATTGGAAAACAGCTTCGCGATCCCCATACAGAACTATTTCTAACAAGACCCCTACTCCTTGAAACTCACTGTTCATATCTACGGTTAAACTTTCATCCGTTATAAAAGCGGCCGTTCTATAAACACGAGGTCTAACTTCTTCTACATCATTATAAAAAGCGTTAGTAGACTCAAAGGAATTAGCAGAATCTGTTCCATAACAAAATGAGTTCACTATTAATGGTGGACCTGACGGTAAATCGTCATCACTATCACATGATGTGATACCGAATAAAAATAGAGCTGCTAGACCGTAAACGGTGTTCTTTACTGCATTATTTTTCATTGCTTTTTTCTTTGATAGAAGGTGAGAGACCTTCCGTTATTTTTGAGTAATTTTTTTTTGCTTTAAACAAAGTTACTTGATTTGAAAGAAATTGAAGTAAATCTAGCTCTCTTTCTGTTTCAAAGAGGGATTCATTGAGGCCATTATCTTTAGCAAAATACATAAACTCATAAAGATCTTCTTGTGGTAGTTGTAAATAGTCTAATAAATATTCTGTACTGTAGGTGTTTTTTAAAACATACACATCAAATTTTTGTCTCCTTACTTCTGGTGCAGTATCAATGCTTTCTTCAATAGTTTCAGTTAACGAATTTGCAGCCGCTCCTGCCACCAGCATGGCAAGTCCAACAATATTTACCATATTGAATCTGGGGATATTTTGATTAAATGCCTCATTTCTTACCCCATATTCTTCTGACTGTTTGATGCGATCAGAAAAAGTATTTTCCATACGATCTACAGCTCTTGTTTCTAAATTGAGTTCACTTACCTCATCAATCTTAGAGTCAACATAAGAAGTTTTTTTTACTTTAATACGCATCAGTCCATCGTCTATAATGATTTCGTCTAGCTGGTTGATTCCTTCATCAAGAGAGATCATCACTTTTTTATCTTCCATGACCTTTTTATTAATGGTAAGCGAAAAAGATTCCAATTGGACGGCTTTAAAAGAAAGTTTATCTTCTTCTCTTGCATGAATTAAGAAACTTCCCTCTTTATTTGTAACTGTCCCTTCTAGAGAAGCTTGATTAAAGACAGCAACACCTTCTAGTGGATTATTTGATTCGCTATAAATGGAACCTTTTATTTGTATGCGTTCTTTTTGAGCATTGATCAGTCCACCGACTAATAAAAGAAACATCAAAACCTTTTTCATAATTACAAATTTATCAATTGACTTAAAATAATGTCAAAAACAATTATTCTAAACAAATAACGCACAATTAATCCTATCATTGTTAGAGTTTAACGATGTTTAACCTAGCCCAAAGCTTACTATGAGAAACATGATCATCGCCAGTACATCCACCATTCACGGCACAAATTACCTTTCCTATTTACTGCCTGATATAGTTGAAGTATTCGAAACTAATCGCTTAAAACGATTGCTATTTATTCCATACGCACGTCCGAAAGGCATTTCTCATGATACCTATACTGAAAAAGTGAAAGTTGCATTTAAAGACACCAACATTAAGGTAAAAGGAATTCACGAATATGATCATCCAGTAGACGCACTGAAAAATGCAGAAGCGGTTTTCACAGGTGGAGGCAACACCTTTGTATTAGTAAAAATGCTTCATAACCTCGATCTTATGAATCTTTTACGTAAGAAAATATACGCAGGAACTTTTTATATAGGAACTAGTGCAGGGAGCAATATTTGCGGTCTCAATATGAGAAATACAAATGACATGCCTATAGTAATGCCTTCCAGTTTTAAAACTACTGGTGCGGTAGGCTATAATATCAATGCTCATTATCTAGATCCAGATCCTACCTCTACCCACATGGGCGAAACTCGAGAAGAGCGCATCAAAGAATTTCACTGTTATAATAACTTGCCCGTAGTTGGTTTGCGAGAAGGAAGTTACATCAGGGTTCAAAGCAAAAAAGAAATACTTTGCGGCACACATGCTGCAAGAATATTTCAACAAAAGACGGATACCATTGAAGTTCCTTCTGGATATAACTTTGCAGAACTTCTAAAATGATCTAACTTTATAAAAATGTATTCCCATGTCATCTATACCACATAGCCAAAACAAAGCTAGAGGTGTTTTTTACCTAAAAGAAAACGATAAAACTATAGTAAAGTTAACTTATTCTTGAGAAGATGAGCTGCTGACTATAGATCATACCGAGGTGAATTGATCGCAGGAAGGTAAAGGAATATGCAAAAAGTTAATGACTGAAAGCTACCATTATTCGAAATAAAAAGTACTTAAAATCAAATTATTTTTCCCTTTTGCAGAAGTGTTTTGATGAAAACAACAACTGGAATGTTATAAAATATGAATCTAAACCTAGAAACAAAACGATTATACCTGCGCGCTTTTCAAGAAAAAGACGCGCCATTCCTCTTTGAACTTAATAGCGACGAAGAAGTAATGAGGTACACAGGAGATTTTGCTTTTTTAACTATAGATGCTGCAAAGGAATTTGCCGTCGATTATATTTCTAATACTCAAGGGCAGTTTGCTTTATATAACATGGGGCGACTAGCCGTTATTAGAAAAGAAGATGACGCTTTTATAGGCTGGACTGGTTTAAAAAACCATAAAGAAGCAGGTTTTATAGATATAGGTTATCGCTTCATGAAAAAATATTGGGGGAAAGGCTATGCCACAGAATCTGGAGTAGCGGTGGTTACCCATGCTTTTGAAGATCACGGTATAAATGAATTAATCGCACAGGCTCATGAACTAAATTACGGCTCTCAAGTAGTAGCAAAAAAACTAGGAATGACTTTAGAATATAGATTTTTATGGGATGGTAGAGAACCTGCTAGGCAGTATAAAATCATTAAAGAAACCTATCTCAAAAATTTAAAATAATCACAGATGATTGATATCCATCCCATCACAGCAAGGGAAACCCTTAGCGTTAGAAATTCAGTTCTTAGAAAAGGAAGAACCTTGGAAGAGTGTCATTTTTCTGGAGATGAATTAGGGACAACTTTTCATTTAGGGGCTTTTGAGAAAAATAAGATCATAGGAGTCGCTACATTTTTAATGAACAAAGACATTCATCTGAATAAAATAAAAGATATCAAACTCCACTATTGTTATCAATTAAGAGGAATGGCGGTTCTCGAAATTGCTCAAGGAAAGGGAATAGGTAAAAAATTATTAAAACAAGCGGAGCAAATTCTTAAAGAACGTAACATTAAGGTTCTTTGGTTCAATGCCCGAATAGGAGCGGCAACTTTCTATGAGAAAATGAGTTATGATATTGTAAGTGATGTATTTGACATTCCTACTGTAGGAAACCACTACAAAATGATGAAATTATTATGATACGCATACTGAGTTACTTCTTGTTATTTCTTTTTACGCAAACACACCCATTAGATCAAAAAGAGCTGACTGGACAGGCCTCTAACCCTAATAACCTTTTAGAAAAAGAAACCCAAGAGGCTTTTGATCTCATGAAAAAAGCGGCCACAAAAGACGGGATTCATATCGCTGTAGTTTCAGGATATAGAAATTTTACCAGGCAGACACAAATTTGGAACCGCAAATATAAAAAGTACGCAGCGCAAGGACTTGAACCAGATGCTATTTTTGACAAAATTGTTGAATACAGCACTGTTCCAGGCACTTCCAGACATCATTGGGGTACGGACATAGACCTAATTGATACCAACGCCACTTACTCTGGTGATGTTCTCATTCCTGCGAAGTTTCATGGCACCGGTCCTTTTTGCAAGCTTAAGGACTGGATGGAGAAACACGGCTCTACATATAATTTTGAATTGGTTTATACCATGAATAATACCCGCACTGGTTTTAAATATGAGCCTTGGCATTATAGCTACGTTCCGCTTTCGCGAAAGCGATATAACGATTACCTAAAAACCATAGATTTAGTTCCTTTCCTTAGAGCAGAAAATATTATGGGAATGGATAAAATCAGTGAAAAACGAATCAAACGCTATATGGAAGAGCATATCAAAGGGATCAATCCAAAGTTAAAAGGATTATTTTAATAAAGTAGAACTTGTTTAATAGTGAAATTAATAGTTCTGTTTTGGAAAGGAATAGAAAAATAATTTCACGATCCTATTTTCTTAATGATAGGATTCATTTTACCATTAAGTAGCTAAAAAATGCCCACCTTTTCAGTGGAGCGTTTGTTGTATAAATCGTGATCTCTTAAAAGGAATACACCACTTCTAGTTTATAATCTTCTAAAGTTTTCTTTGCTTTTTCTAGGTCTTCTGTAAATCCCAAAATATAGCCACCACCACCAGAACCGCAAAGTTTCAAGTAATAATCACCAGTGTCCAGTCCCTTTTCCCATAGATCATGAAATTGTGCGGGAATCATAGGTTTGAAATTATGTAATACGACGTGAGAAAGTTTTTTTACGTTACCAAAAAGCCCTTTTACATCGCCGCTCAAGAAATCTTCCACACACATATCTGTATATTTCACAAACTTGTCCTTCAACATAGAACGGAAACCTTCTTGCTTCATGTTTTCCATGAAAATATTTACCATCGGTGCAGTCTCACCTACTATTCCAGAATCTAAAAGAAAAACAGCTCCTTTTCCAGTCGCAAGTTGCGATGGTATTCCTGCTGGTTCTATATCTTGTTGAGAATTGATTAAAATAGGCAGGCTCAAATACGAGTTTAAAGGATCTAACCCCGAACTTTTTCCATGAAAGAAACTCTCTATTTTTCCAAAAATATCTTTTAAAATCAATAGTTTCTCTCTGGTCAAGTTTTCTAATACGGTGATTTTATCAACCGCATATTTATCATACACAGCAGCTACTAATGCTCCACTACTTCCTACGCCATAACCTTGTGGTATACTGGAATCAAAATACATTCCTGCATTCACATCATTTCTAAGGCTAATAAGATCAAATTGTGGAAAATATTTATCTGTTTCTTGAAGTGATTCTATATGAGTAGCCAGACGCTCTAAATTCATATTAGATTGTGCAGATTCGTCAGTTAATTCATCACTTATTTTAAGTGCTCCTTTATAAAAATTATAAGGAATAGAAAGACCTTTTGAGTCTTTAATAATCCCGTATTCTCCAAAGAGTAAAATCTTAGAATAAAACAATGGTCCTTTCATACGCCTAAGTTAGCACTTTTTTACACCAGTGCCTATCTGATCACAAATATAATGAGAGTTTTGACAATATTGATCCAATTTGTTGTTAATCAGTTCACCGACAGCAATTTTATGTTTGCTAGGGTATAGAAGGTGCACATTTGCCCCTGCGTCCAGTGTGAAACAGACTGGTATTTGCGTTTCTTTTCTAAAAGCCCAGATCTCTTCGATTATAGAAAGTGTTTGAGGTTTCATGAGTATAAAGTAGGGATGAGAAGTCATCATCATAGCGTGTAAAGTAAGCGCCTCGCTTTCTGTAATTTTAATGAAAGTCTCTAAATCGCCCTCTTTTAATGCCTTCTTTAGGGTGGTTAAGTTTTCATGAGCTTGTTCAAATCTCGCTTTCGCAAAAGCGTGACCATTCATTAAATCGTGTCCCATAGTTGAACTCACAACTTTCTCTCCTTTATCCACCAATAAAATAGTATCCTGAAAGTCCTTAAATACGGGATGCAACAATTTGCTTTTATCGATTCCATAATAATTAGAACTACCTTCTGTATCTTTATGCTCGCCCCATAAAACAGCTGCTCCCAGAAGACTGCGACAAGCACTTCCAGAACCCAATCGTGCTAAAAATGACATTTTATGATAGTCCAGCGGCTCGCCAGTAAGCTCACTTTCAAAATCTATAACACAAGCACTTAAAGCTGCCATACTGCTGGCACTACTCGCTATTCCAGAACTATGCGGGAAAGTATTGTGTGTATCAATTTCAAAATGATAATTGGCTATCCATGGACAGTAAACAGCAATACGCTTAAAGTAGGCCTTGATTTTAGGTGCAAATTCTGGTTTTGCCTCGCCATCGTAACTAATACTAAAACTGTGTTTTCCTTGGCTCGCTTTCACGCTAGTAATGGTACGACAAGCGTCTAATGTAAAACTTATTGAAGGATTTGCAGGCAGTTGTACACCGTGCTTTCCCCAGTATTTTACAAGTGCAATATTAGAAGGCGCTTGCCATTTTGTCGCCAGCGACTCCGTTAATTCTACAGGATTTGTGAGCTTAAAATTCTCTTCCAATTGTCGATCTTATTTAGTTAGCAAAGATAAGATACGAAAAGTAGTTAAGAAATATTTGAAGCACTGCATTCTTTTTTCTAAAAAAAGCGGTGCTTCGTTTACTTGTGGTGCATTTATTAAAGCATCGAATTGATTCCACAAAAAAGCAGAATAAAAACAATGATTTTTGTAACAAACACACTTCTTTACTGTCCAATGAGAAAGTGCATTTATAAACTGCTGACTATCTAAAATCAATCCATGTTCATTTATCTTAGAGTTTTAAAGGAGAGTTTCTTTTTTGCCATAAATGCATTGCGCACCAATTTGTTGCGCACGTTCCTCTCCTTACTAGGAGTTACGATTGGTATTTTTTCCATTATAGGAGTTCTGGCAGCCATCGATTCTTTAGAAAAAGAGGTGACAGATGGTCTCAGCGAGCTAGATGTTTCTACCATTTATATACTCAATAGATCCTTTGGACCTACCGAATTAGATCCATACGAGTACGAGAAATTTCCTAATGTTTCATATGATGAATATCAAATGCTGCAACGCAGTATGGAAGATATAGATGCCATCACCTACACCGTATTTGCGGCACCAGAGAATATTAAATTTGAAGGTAAAACCGCAACTGGAGTAAGTATCATTCCTGGAACTGAATCTTTTTATGACATAGATAATGTTAAATTAACGGAAGGTCGTTTCTTTAATGGATCAGAATCTAATAGCGGGAGCCCAGTGGTTGTTATAGGTAGTGAGGTAGCATCTAGTCTTTTTGGCACTACCGACCCGGTAGGCAAACGCGTTAGATTATACGGTAACAAATTCACCGTTATTGGAGTGTTAGAAAAAGTAGGTCAGGGATTAGGTTTTGGACCATCAAAGGATGGAAGCGCTTATGTACCCGTCAACTTTGTTCGTAACATATATGGTGATAACAATAAAACTAGAATAGCTGCTATTATTCTTAAACCTAAAAAAGGAGTCGATCAAGATGAGTTCACAGCAACTTTTGAACAAAAATTACGAGCTTATCGAGGTTTAAAACCAGATGAGATCAATAACTTTTTTATACAGCCCTTAAAAGGTCTTACTGATTTAATTGACCAAGTGACTTCTGTATTAAAAATTATAGGAGTTATCATTTCTGGCTTCTCCATGCTCGTAGGTGGTTTTGGAATTGCTAACATTATGTTTGTGAGCGTCAAAGAACGGACTAACTTAATCGGGATTCAAAAGTCCTTAGGAGCCAAAAGACGTTTTATCCTTTCTCAATTTTTATTTGAATCTATTATTTTAGCATTGTTTGGAGGACTCTTTGGTCTGCTATTTGTCTGGCTGGGCACATTGATAGCAAACATAGCAACAGATGACTTTACTTTTATCTTGTCATCTTCAAATATTATTTTAGGAACTAGCGTGAGTGCGGCAATAGGTCTTATCGCTGGAATTGCGCCAGCCATTATCGCTTCGAGATTAGATCCCGTTGAGGCGATTAGAACTGGAATGTAATAGCTTTTTAGAAAATCATTACTTTGAAATCGATTTAGCCCTATTATTAAGATTTTATATTTCGCAAATATTTAGGTGCAGGTAGATTAACTACCACTAACCAAATCACAAGTATAGCGTTTATATCTCCAGAGACTCCATTATAAAGAGAGCCATAGCTCACCGTTAAGCATTCCTCTCAATTGATATCATAACATGTAGGTAAAAAATCTGAGCTTTATGTCTTGCATGGATCGCATTAAAGTGTGTCTTTGATTTTTTATTTGAAGGAGATCTTTTTTAAATTCCCAAACAAAATAAGTAAACCCTAAAATAAATATCATAAGTTATGAAGTGTCAAGTTCCTTCCTTAAATGAAGGACGTAGCTACATATGCATGTAAAAGAACCGCTGCTATTCTCATACTCCTGTTACCGCCTAGAACTCAATTCATTTTTATTATTATTTCTTAAGTTGATGTTTCCAGGTAAGTGTAATGGATTAACCGAGACAAAAAATTCCTTTAACAAGATTCTCTTTAAATTAAGTATGGTAGATATATTAAAAAGCCCGCTTTTAGGACTAATTTTCCTGGAACACATTTACATTTTAATTTAAATTTCCTATTGATATTCAAATAACTAAAAGGCTATCTTTGCAAAAAATTAGAATACGATGGGTAGAGATAACGAAGGATCTAAAAGTAAAGGAAGCGGCCGCCGTGATGGCAAAAGCGCAGGTGCTTCAAAAAATAATGACAGACGTAAAGAAGGATCTTTTGATTCTAAAGGGAAGCCTTCTGCTCGAAAGAGCGACTCTGATCAACGTCCTACTACTCGTGGTGGTAAAAATCAGGTCGTAGGAACATCACGTTCTGGAAAGCCTGTCACTAAAAAAGAATACATAGACCGTAAGAAGACCGAAAGCTTTTCTAAGAGGAAAACTGATAAAACCGGTACCAGACTAAATAAATACATTGCAAACTCGGGACTGTGTAGCCGCCGGGATGCAGACATCTATATCAAAGCAGGTAGCGTTAGAGTAAATGGAAAACCTGTAATAGAAATGGGGTATCAAGTAATGCCTGGAGATGAAGTACGCTTTGACGATAGACCCATACAAGCTACCAAAAAAGAATATTTTATTCTCAATAAACCTAAAGGATTTAATTCCCCTCGCAAGGGAGAAGGCTCCACAAGAACCGTTCTTGATCTGATGGAAAGCGCTAGTCCTAATAGCCTTCATTTTGTGGGAAGATTAGGAAGGTCTTCTTTAGGAATCATGTTATTTACGAGTGACCTTGAATTATCTAATAAGCTCAATAACCCAAAACAAAAACTACGCAAGATCTACCAAGTCGCTTTAGATCGCAGCTTTAAGCACGAAGATTTAATGAAATTGCGTAATGGTATCTCGGTGGATCGTGAAGAAGTAGAAATTAAAGAAATCAACTACGTAGAAAACGGTAAAAATAACGAGATAGGTATTGAAATCCACAGTGGTAAGGATAACATCGTGCAACGTATTTTTGAATCTGTAGGATATGAAATAAAAGTCCTTGATCGTGTGGTGCTGGGTGGTCTGACTAAAAAAGATTTGCCCCGTGGACATTTCCGCAGACTAACTGATCAAGAGGTAATTAACCTCAAAATGATTCAATAAACAATTAACTTTCTGTTAACTTCTTCTGATTTAAATTTGGCATCTTTTAAAATAATCTAACAACGCTTTTTTAAACAATCAGTTTACGACATTGAATACAAAATACATCGATCTCATCGATCAAACTTATTTTTTTCCAACGGAAGAATTTCGGCTTAAAGATGCACAATTACAATTTCACGGTATCGATCTTATGGCGCTTGTAGAGCAGTATGGATCGCCTTTAAAATTCACTTATTTACCAAAGATTTCGGACAATATCAATCGCGCAAAAGGTTGGTTTTCTTCCGCTTTCGCGAAAGCCAACTACAAAGCAAACTATCATTACTGCTATTGTACAAAAAGCTCGCACTTCAAGCATGTTCTAGATGAGGCCTTAACCAATGATATTCATATCGAAACGTCAAGCGCTTTTGACATTCATATAGTCAACAAATTAAAGGAGGAAGGCAAAATCCGAAAGGAAACCTATGTGATATGTAATGGATTTAAGCGCGACCTTTACATACAAAATATTGCAGCCTTGATCGATTCAGGGCAGAATTGCATTCCCATTATAGATAACTATGAAGAGTTAACATTGTTGACTAACGCGACCCGTAAAAAGTTTCATGTTGGAATACGCATTGCAAGTGAAGAAGAACCTAAATTCGAATTTTACACCAGTAGATTAGGGATAGGCTATAAAAATATCTTGAATTTTTACAAAAGCCAAATTGAAACTAACGATCAAGTTCAACTCAAAATGTTGCACTTTTTTATCAACACCGGTATTAGAGACAATGCTTATTACTGGAATGAGCTACACAAGTGCCTCAAGGTTTATATAAGTCTTAAAAAAATATGCCCGTCTCTAGATAGTCTCAATATAGGCGGTGGTTTTCCTATAAAGAACTCTTTAGTTTTTGATTTTGATTATGAATACATCATCCATGAAATTGTGGCTCAAATTAAACAGGTTTGTGATGATGCTGGAATCGATGTACCACACCTATTTACAGAGTTTGGTTCTTTTACAGTAGGAGAAAGCGGTGGTGCTATCTACAAGATATTGTACCAAAAACAACAGAACGATCGTGAAAAATGGAACATGATCAACAGTTCCTTTATCACAACACTACCAGATTCTTGGGCTATTAACAAACGTTTTATCATGCTGCCATTGAACCGCTGGAATGAAGAGTACGAGCGTGTCCTTTTAGGAGGCCTTACTTGTGACAGTGATGATTATTACAATAGCGAGCAAAACATTAATGCTATATACTTGCCTAAGTATAATAAAGAGAAACCACTGTATATAGGCTTTTTTAATACAGGAGCTTATCAAGAAAGTATAGGAGGTTATGGTGGTATTCAGCACTGTTTAATACCAGCGCCCAAACACGTATTGATAGACCGCGATGAAAATGGCACTATCACCACTAAGGTATTTAAAGAACAACAAACTAGCGAGCAAATGCTGGGAATTTTAGGGTATTAGTCATGAGTGCGTGGAATTAGGAATGAAGAAAATTTATAAGACTCTTTTTTAAGCGCTACGGGTAACCTAACGAAATGTAGAGCCTTTGAGAAAAAGAAGTTAAAAAGAGCAAGCTGAGTACTGAGTCCCTCGAAGTCTGATCTTTGTAATTGAAGTCCAACTTGAAATGATTCCTTTGACTTGCTGGCAATAACGGTTAGAAACACTATCTAAACTCCTTCCCTCAAAAATAATGCATGTTAAAGTATTTCATTATTGATAATTTAAAAATTTGGCTTCCACACCCTTCAGGGTTGTAGAAACAAAACGGAACTAAACCCTTTGCCTAGCCCTAAAGAAAAGGGTTCTTTAAGGGATTTGAAAATGAAATCGAAATTTAAGTAAAATTGTTTCCTTTGAAGCGTTGTACTTTTCCAGTGTAGCACTCCGTTTTCGCAGGGTAAAAAGGGAAGTGTGGGAGACGCGTTTCAAACTACGCATTGATATAATTAGTACCTTTAAGCAAACTTTTAATAAATTAGCATGACCAATTCAAACTATGCAGGAATTCCAGATGAATATGCTGGCTTAGAGAATGCATCTATTGTTTTAATTCCTGTTCCTTATGATGGAACAAGCACCTGGCAAAAAGGTGCTGATAGAGGCCCAAGCGCATTTTTAGATGCCAGTCGGAATATGGAATTATACGATATCGAAACGGACTCTGAAATATACCATCACGGTATCCATCTAGCAGCCTCAATTAGTGAAAACAGCTCTCCTGAAGCTATGGTAAAAGCCGTTCATGCAGCGACAAAGAAGTTTATCAAAAAAAATAAATTTGTAACGCTTTTTGGAGGAGAACATTCCATCTCCATAGGAAGCATCCGCGCGTTTTCTGAAATGTATGAGAATCTAAGCGTATTGCAAATAGACGCTCATGCCGACTTGAGGAAAGAATATGAGGGCAGTACTTGCAATCACGCTTGTGCCGTTTATGAAGCAAGTCAGAATGCAAACCTCATTCAAGTGGGAATACGTTCTATGGACAGCATAGAAGTAGGCGTTAACGATGAGGAGAAAGTGTTTTATGCTCACGATATGATAACGGACGACTACTGGCTAGAAAAGGCAACCGAAGCCCTTACTGAAAATGTATTTATTACCATTGATTTAGATGCCTTTGACCCTTCAATTTGTCCGTCTACTGGAACGCCAGAACCTGGCGGTTTGCTATGGTATGAAACCTTAGAATTTTTAAAAATGGTCTTTGAAGAGAAAAACGTAGTTGGATTTGATATCGTAGAATTATGTCCTAATCCAGCAGAGAAATCGTCTGATTTTCTTGCGGCAAAGCTGTATTACAAAATGTTGAGTTATAAATTTAAACACATCGCGCTAGAAGGAGAAAGTGGCTATGATGCTGATAAAGCTTTTGTTAAAGTGGGATTGAAAAAAATGAAAAATACAGCTAATTAATCCTGAAACAACAACATGGGAAAACCGATAACAGCATTTTTAGAAAAATACTTTCTTCATTTTAACAGTGCGGCACTTGTTGATGCTGCAAAAGGTTATGAAGATCAATTAAATCAAGGATCAAAAATGCTCGTTTCTCTAGCTGGAGCGATGAGCACCGCAGAGATTGGTAAAATTTTTGGCGAGATGATACGTCAGGATAAAGTGCATATAATTTCTTGTACAGGCGCAAATCTAGAGGAAGATTTAATGAATTTAGTAGCACACAGTCATTATAAAAGAGTTCCTAATTACCGCGATTTAACGCCACAAGACGAGTGGGATTTATTAGAAAAGGGGCTCAATCGAGTGACCGATACCTGTATTCCAGAAGAAGAAGCTTTTAGGAGATTGCAAGAACACATCGTTAAGATTTGGAAAGATGCAGAGGCTAAGGGCGAGCGCTATTTCCCTCATGAATACATGTACAAGCTTTTATTAAGCGGCGTTCTAGAGCAATACTATGAAATCCCGATTGAAAACTCCTGGATGTTTGCGGCCGCAAAAGCTAATTTACCCATCGTAGTTCCAGGATGGGAAGACAGTACCCTGGGTAATATTTTTGCCAGTTATGTATTGAAAGGGGAATTAAAAGCAAGTACCGTAAAAAGTGGTATTGAATACATGACTTTTCTAGCTGACTGGTACACGAATAATTCTCAAAAAGGAATAGGCTTTTTTCAGATAGGTGGGGGAATTGCAGGAGATTTTCCTATTTGTGTAGTTCCTATGCTCACACAAGATATGGAACGCACAGACACACCATTCTGGAGCTACTTCTGTCAGATATCTGACTCTACGACTAGTTATGGAAGTTACTCTGGTGCAGTGCCAAATGAGAAGATTACCTGGGGTAAATTAGACCAAGACACCCCTAAATTCATTGTGGAAAGCGACGCTACTATTGTAGCTCCGTTAATTTTTGCATATTTATTAGAAATGTAACCTATGAAAAGCGCCCTTTTAACTATTGCTATTTTATTCAACTCCTTAGTTTACAGTCAGTATTCTTGGACACCAGCAGTTGTGTCATTAAAAAACGGAAGTGTTCTTACAGGAGAAGCAAAAATACCTCAGGCAGGTGCCTCTTTCAATTTTGGCGGTATAGAAAAGCTAAAGTTTCGTACAGAAAGAAAAGCCAAAAAGAAAAAATTCAAAATTCAAGAAGTAGATCACATCTTATTTACAGTAACTTTTAAGGAACGAGTGAATGGCGAGCGAATTGAAAAAACAGAGATTGAAACTTATGTACCCGTATTGATTAAGAAAAGAAATAAGTCAACTCTTTCAGGTTTTATGCAAGAAGTAGTCCAAGGTGAAGTGAGTCTTTATGGCCGCACAGTGACTCAAAATAATGGAACATGGATGCCGGGCGCTGGAGGCGTTAATGCTATTCCTGTGTATATAGGCGACTGGTCACAACACAATCAATTATGGGTATGCCGTGAAGAAAAAGAAGCAGAACTTATCAATCATGTCAGTCTATTTAAAGGTTTTAAAAAACGAGCGTCTGAATATTTCGGTGATTGCCCTAGCCTGGTAAACAAGATAGAAGGAAAAGCTCTTAAAAAATCAGATTTAAAAGAGATCGTGGAGTTTTTCAATTCCAATTGTGGTGGTTAAAATGTAATGGTGTTTCCGCTTTCGCGAAAGCGAGACAAAAATAAAAGCCTAGAAGCCACTTTAAATTTCCCATATCACATAAAGTTCGTTTGTTTCTTGTCCATGCACAAACTTTGCTCCCAGCAGGCACTGTCATTATAAAATAAAACCGAAACTATGGCTATTGTATTCTTAAACTGAACAGCGTATAATTTAAATTTTTAATAGAATATTTAGGAAACAATTTAGTGTGAGTTGACCTCTATATCGCGATTTACAGAAAATTTAAACAGTAGAAATTAATCATGAAAACAGGTTTAAATTATAACCTGCTTATTTAAAAAAAGAGAGAAAAGGGACTATGAGCGACCTAAACAGAAGTAAGATTGACAATTTGAATCTGGAGTTTTTACAGCTCAAAGATTACGAAGAGTTAAAACATGCCATGATTGATTCTTACAACAACTTACCCGATTCCTACTGGAGAGAAGAGCAAATTAAAACGCTTTGTGAGAAATTTCCTGAAGGTCAAGTCGTTCTTAAGGTGAATGATGAAATTGTAGCTTGCGCTCTTTCTATAATTGTCAAGTATGAAGATTTTAGCGGTCAGTACACCTATGAACAAGTAACTGGAAATTATAAATTCACCACACATCATAATGATGGTGACGTACTTTATGGAATTGAAGTTTTTATAAAACCTCAGTACCGTGGGATGCGACTGGGACGCAGGTTATACGATTACCGCAAGGAATTGTGTGAGAATTTGAATTTGAGAGGTATTGCTTTTGGCGGTAGAATTCCTAATTACCACAATCACGCAAGCCATATGAGTCCTAAGGAATACATAGAGAAAGTACGCAATAAAGAAGTATTAGATTCTGTATTGAACTTCCAGTTGTCCAATGACTTTCATGTCTCTCGCGTTCTTAAAAACTATCTAGACGGTGATGCGGCTTCTATGGAATATGCTGTACTTCTAGAATGGGATAATATTTATTATACCAAACCTATTACAGAAACATCTGCCTTAAAAAGTACCGTGCGCTTGGGATTGATCCAATGGCAAATGCGTCCTTATTCCGGTTTTGACGAGTTGATGCAACAAGTAGAATACTTTGTAGATGCCGTTGCCGCTTACCGATCCGATTTTGCGCTATTTCCAGAGTATTTTAATGCGCCCTTAATGGCGGCTTATAACAAATTAAGTGTGAGTGATTCCATAAGAGAACTCGCAAAATATACGGAGATGATTAGGAGTAAATTTTCTGAATTGTCTATCCAATATAACATCAACATCATTACGGGTTCCATGCCTGAGATTATTGACGGTCAGTTGTATAACGTAGGGAATTTATGCCGTCGTGATGGAACGATAGAACGTTATGAAAAAATACATGTGACTCCAGACGAGCAAAAAGTATGGGGACTTCAAGGTGGTAAAAACATCCAAACTTTTGATACCGATTGTGGTAAGATAGGAATCTTAATATGTTATGATAGTGAATTCCCCGAACTGAGCCGCATCATGGCTCAAGAAGGCATGCAAATTCTATTTGTCCCGTTTCTTACCGACACTCAAAATGCTTATGCAAGAGTGCGTTTATGCTCACAAGCTCGTGCGGTAGAAAATGAATGTTATGTCGCTATAGCGGGAAGTGTAGGAAACCTACCGGCAGTAGAAAACATGGACATTTCTTACGCCCAAAGTGCTGTATTTACACCCTGTGATTTTGCGTTTCCCTCCAATGGTGTCAAAGCAGAAGCCACTGCAAATACAGAAATGATTCTAGTAGCCGATGTAGATCTCGATTTATTAAAGGAGCTACACAATTACGGAGCCGTAAAAAACCTCAAAGACCGCAGGACAGATCTTTATGAGGTGATTAAGAAAGATCAAGAGTTATGAGGATTTCAAAAGGGTTTCTAATTTTATTTAAAAATCCTTTCTATTTAATCATAGGGATGATACTGGGATAGGTAATTTGATTACCCCTGCGGTTTGCTATGGCAAAAATTATGGAGAGAATAACGTTGATTATTGACATTACTACCGGTAATCCAACAATAATAGCCATGGTGCCAAACCCCAAAAAGCCGGAGTGAAAAAACAGAATACTGGTAAAAATTGTTATTGCATAAGTTAGGATGGTCCACCATATTTGAAAATTCAATAGTTTTGCACCAATTGATTGTAAACCTATTATTTTATCTTTTTTCGTGAGCCATAATATCAATGGTAGAACAATATTACCTACTACAAAGAAAACACCAAGAATAACCGATAAATGAAAAAACATCAGGAACTGCGCGTCTTCTTTTTTACCGTGATCTAACAACTCCTCAATATTAATTTCCAGCGCTTCACAAATCAGTTGCATGGTTTTACCACGAGGTTCGTTTTCATTATTCTCGATACGTTGTATCGTGCGCAAACTAACTTGAGATAGTGTAGCAAGTTCTTCTTGAAAAGCCTTTTTTAATACGTATCTCTTTTATCTTAGTTCCTACTGAATGCATCTTTTTTGTTTTATAATTAGTAAGACAAACCTAGTGACGAATGCAAAGCTGTTACACCTATACGGCTGGACTTATTTAGGTCATTACTATGATATTTATGTCAACATTCTATTTAATAAATAGTTACATTTTAACTTTTAAAGCTTTATTGGCATTAAAACCGATTACTTCCCACAGAAATACAGCACTAACTATGACATATTCTAATCCTACCAGCCATAAATTCTCTGTATAATCGTTATTTGAATAGGCATGATAACTTAAAAAAATAAAGAAACTCCATACCAGCATGAATCGATACCTAGTAAAAACAGAAAACAACAACGGAATGGTTATATACCAAGGATGAACTGTAGTTGAAAACATCAAATAGGTGAAAAAAGAAAAAACAATACTGCTCATTAAAACGTCTGGGATTTCGTTTTTACGGAATAGCGCTATTAAAACTACCGACAAGAAAGTAAGTACAGGTAATATTTTACCTGCTGTTTCAATGACATTATATCCTATATATTCAAAGCCTATGGCTCTGATAAGGTAGAAAACACTTGCGTTAAATTCAAAATTACCAAACCATAACCCTACCGAACTGGAATATTTATCTATCAAATCACTGCTATAGAATGGTATAAAACCCATAAGAACTGCGATGGCTACAACAGTGTAGAATGCGATGGCTCTCTTTACCTTCAACCTTCTAATAAGCAATGGCAATACTATGACTGGCACTAACTTTAAAAGAACTCCGGAAGCAAAAAACAGACTGCTTATCACTTGTTGCGACCTCCCTAAAAAATAAACGGACAGCAATACAAAAAATGCCATTATTCCCTCAAAATGAAGGTTTCCTGTAAGCTCAATAATCACAAACGGATTTAAGAAATAAAGAAGAATTAAGTAAGGAGACCTTCCCAACATTTTCAATAATTTCACTCCATAGAAAAACACCCCTATATCTGCTAAAATAATAAATACGCGCATCCATACTATAGTTGCAGTAATGCTTTTACCGCCTAAAAAAGCAGCAGCAGCAAAAAATAACTGATGGAGCGGTGGGTAATTGGTATGATGACTGCTGGACAGTTCTCCCATATTTGCATGCAACAAGGCTGCATTAGGAATGTGAGACGCCCCACTTTTCATGACTTCATCTGGCAGGAATAGGTAGGGATTGTAGCCGTTTAATAATTGGTTTCCATCCCATATAAACCGGAAAAAATCTTGCGAAAGATTAGGTATATAAGGAAGTAGCACCAACCTAAACACCAATCCAGCAGCTAGGATAAAAAGCAACACATCAGAGTTAAAAAAACGGCCGCTCCATTTAATGGGCAGGAGTCTATAGTTGGTTCTAAATGCTCTTGTGCTGATCTTGTAAAATGCAACTAAGCAAAGAAAGAGTCCACTATAAACTAAGAACGTTTCTGTAAATTGCTTTCGCGAAAGCGAGAAGAATACAGCGTATAAAACAACACTAATACTACTTAGAATACCGAGAATATTTCCCAGCTTATTTTTCATTATTGCTTATCTGTGATGCTGCGTATAAAGACAAAACCAAAGCCAATGAAAAGCATCAAGTGAAACGGAAACAACCCAAAATCAGGTTCAGATCCTACAACAAAAGCAGAGTACATTCCAAATGCAAAATACAGCATGAGAATACCTTCTACGATCACGTGTGGACTTATTCTTTTAAGGATGTATTTATTTGCTTTCCAATTGCCTCCTACTGCTTTGAGGTTAAATTTAGGTGTTCTGACAAACTCACTGCGCTTGCCAGCATGACCCTCTAAAACGGCTATAGAATTATGAAAGGAAAAGCCCATAGCGATGGAAAAGAAGGTAAAAAACATTCCTATATAACTTATAAAGTTCTTAAAACCGCCACCGTATGTTTTCTTATACATATACCAGTAGCATACAAAAAAGATGAGGGTACTAATTACGAAAAAGCTCATGACAATAAAGTACTCTCTCAAATGTCCATATTCGTTTTTAATATACAACATAGGAATACTTAATACCCCTACAATAAGAACATTAAGAAACATGGTGCTATTCAATAAATGTAAAATACCATGCATTTTTGACTTAATGGACATCTCTGAAGAAATGACTCTCCTAAACATTTTCCTGAAATTCTCTGCACCACCTTTATTCCAGCGGAACTGTTGAGAACGCGCAGCACTTATTATTATCGGAAGCTCTGCTGGGGTGGTTACATCTTCCAAATATTTGAACTTCCATTTCTTGAGCTGTGCTCTATAACTTAGATCAAGATCTTCTGTTAACGTATCACCTTCCCAGTTACCTGCATCGTAAATAGTCTCCTTGCGCCATACTCCTGCTGTTCCATTAAAGTTAATGAAGTGACCTTTAGAGTTGCGCCCTACTTGTTCTAGTGTAAAATGAGCGTCTAAGGCAAAAGCTTGTATTTGTGTAAGTATGGAGTAATCCCTATTAAGGTGTGCCCATCTAGTTTGCACTACTCCTATCTCTGGATCTTTAAAATAAGGAATGGTCTTATACAACCAATCAGCATCTGGAAGGAAATCTGCATCAAAAATGGCAATCAACTCACCTTTTGTAATTTCAAGACCTTCTTTGAGTGCTCCAGCCTTGTATCCACTGCGATCTGTTCTTGTAATATGAACAATATCTATACCTGTTGCGGCAAGACGTTGCACATGTGCCGCTGTTGTTTCTACAGTTTCATCCGTAGAGTCATCTAGTACCTGAATTTCTAATTTCCCTCTAGGGTAATCTATTAAGACAATATTATCTAATAGCCTTTCCATTACATAAGCCTCATTGAAGACAGGCAATTGTATGGTAACATAAGGAACTTCTTCTGGATTAGTTAGATCTAATTGAGGAGAATTATCTACTAATTTTTGCGCCTTAATATAATTGAACAAAAGATTGAGCTGCGCAAAAGCATAGAACAAAATCAATATAAGCGATATGGAGTAAACCACTATGCAAATCCACACTAAAATCATTTCTTAAATCCGTATTTAAAAATCCACGTTAAAATTTTAACACCTGCAAATATAGCTCCTTTAACCGTACCAGAAACCTTTGAAACTCCAATTCTATTGCGGTATTTCATCATCACTTCTTTATAAGTAAAACCTTTCTTTAAGACCTTAAGTTGCATTTCTACTGTCCATCCATAGGTGCGATCTTCCATTTCTAATTCTAGTAGCTTATCATACTTTATGGCTCTGAACGGGCCTAAATCTGTAAATCTAGAATTGAAGTAGAACCTCATTAAAGTCGTCGCTAGCCAGTTTCCAAAAATTTGAGGAATAGTCATCGAACCTACTTCCCTGAGATCTTTGACTCTTGCACCGATAACAAAATCAGTATCGTCTTTTATTATGGGCGCTACTAATTCTGTCAGCTGCTCTGGATAATCACTATAGTCTCCATCTAGAAACACTATAATATCGGTAGGTTCTCCTAAAGCTGCCACATATTCCATTCCTTTGAGACAGGCATTTCCATATCCAGGAATAGGCTCTTCCACAACCGTAGCACCAGAATTACGTGCATTTATTACCGTATCATCATTGGAATTATTGCTGCATACAATTATCTCCGTAACTACAGACGGAATAGCTCCAATTACCAGTGGTATAGAATCTGCCTCATTGTAAGCAGGAATGATGACTCTTATGATAGGTTTTTTACTCAGAACAGGGGTTTTGAAAAGGATGGCAATTTAAGGATTATCAATCGGTATACACGCAAAAAAAAACAGATCTATTTTCTTGACTCCTATAAAAAATTGCCCTGATGAATTGTTCTAAATTTATAAAACTGTTCTTTTATACCTTCTTATAACCCTGAGTATACGCTGCAACTTTAGAGAAACATAAGCCTTTGTGCAACTGGAACGTTTACCAATAGTTTGCAGTATTTTTTAACTAGCTAGGAACTATTTGAAATAGCGCTATTATGGTAACCTGTCTCTATTTTTGCTAGGTACCCTATTGACTAAATCAGGTTCCTATAAATTTCTGTTTTTGGAATAATACAAAAATCAGAACATTACTTTATCAAACCCGAATTAAAAACCTTCATTTTCATTAGGATCTTTACCGCCAAATTTGGATATCTTATAGGTGCAACTTAGCATAAAGTATTGCTGCAATACAAGACTACTGGTGTCTGCAACAAAATCATCTGTGATTAAACGTCGGGTGTCAATAATCTGATTTAAAATATCATAGGCCTTAAGTTTTACAGTAGCCTTATCCTTAGCAAATTTATATCCGAGACTGCCTATTAAAACAAATGAATCATCATCAAAATCTCCAGAAATATTACCAAATTTATTGTATTCTCCTCGCATACCTAAAATGATATGTTCTGGCCAGGACGTAGTAATATCTATAGCAACTCTTTGATTAACAAATTCTTGCTCTGTTATAGTTGCGATATCAAATTGGGTTCTATTTGCAGTAACTTCGTATTCTAGCTCTACATCGATGTAATCTTTTAAAGAGTATTCAAAAGTAAGCTCTGGGGAAATGCTATAGCTTTCTGACTGAAAAGCACTACCGTTTGTAAAGCCCTTATTAAGAGATAAATTACCATCTATGCCAAGGTCAAAACCTATTGCTCTACCGTCTTTTTTCCATGTTTTAGAGAAGCTGGTATACAGGTATCCATTGTACACTCCATCGATGTTGGTATAACTAGTTGTTCTTATCAAATCTTCATCCGTAATTGTAATAGCTGCCACACTATTATCTGTGTACGTGAAACCACCACCAGAATAAAAACCAGATCCTTTTTCCCAATCGTAGCGACTTAAATTAAAATAGACATTGTGTTGCTGGCTGGCATCGAGATCTGGATTCCCTACAACTATGTTTTGCGGATTTGTTCTATCTTGTACAGGCTGCAACTGTCTAACGCTAGGAATATTGATACTATTGCTATAATTCATATAAGCCCTACCGAATTTACCAAATTTGTAATTCACATTTGCTCTCAGGTATGGATCTGTAAATTCTTTATCAAAACTAGTATTGAGAAGCACATCTTCACTTTCAAGTGTTTGATGAATAATACCACCACTTAAATCAAATCTGAAGTCTCCTTTATTATATCGCAGTCCTAAACTAGGTCTTTGCTGGCTATTATTTACTTCGTAATCATTACTTAATAAGCTATTAAAAAGGAGACTTCCAGAACCATCACGATCAAAAAGGCTCCTTTTATTTTCCTGATTCCCTGTCTCTATGTTGTAGTTAACTGATAGTCCTAAGGCGTCCGTAAGTTTTTTATTAAGGTATGGCGTAACTGAGAAACTATTCCTTTCTGAGTGAGTATCAATAAGTTGATCTTGAATATCTGGGACTTCAGGATTCCCTAAGCTATCAAATCTGGTAATGGTACTATTAAAATCACTCTGAGAGTTGTTCTTATTTTTATTCACATTCCCGTAAAAACCAAAATAAGTGCCTTTCTCTTTGGTTTTTCTAGAGAAGTTAAAGGTAGCTCCTAGCGACTGGTTATCAGAACTAGAAACGCTGGAAGTAGTTACATCATTTATAGCATTTCCACTGTCATCGCTAGAAATAGAACTGCTCGTATTGTTACTCAAATTATCAGAAACATTAATAGTAGGCCTGATATTGAACGATGTAAGTGTATCTGGTTTCACTTCTATACGACCACTTATTCTATGACTATTTCCTGCTCGATCCCCTCGGTTAGAACTTTCTGTAATAAAAGTACGGTCTGGTAAGAACGTTTCTCGACGGCTGTCAGAGGCAGATCTGGTATCATTTCCTCCATAAAAATAATTCATTGAGGCACTTACCTTTTCACCCCAGTCGTTAGATAGATTGAGTCCAGCACTATCGCTAGAGGTGATACCGCCACTACCACCAAAATCCTGTCCATTAATTCCAAAGCTTCCATTACTACTTCTAGAAATAGAATAGGCGCTGCTTCCCATTGCATCATAGATTTCGTCAAAAGAAAAACCAGGGCTGTTGATGTTATTGCTACTTCCCAATACACTTAGCTTGAAATCATTATTAAAGTAATTTACAATTCCGCTAGTTGAGTAACGTTCGTCTGTCCCTCCACCAGCAGTAAGTCTGGAAAACCAGCCTTTATTTTTATCCTCGTCTATAGTAATATTAATCTCACTTGCATTTGCATCTCCAGCTTCTCCAGTAGCTTTTTGGGCATCTGTTTTTGACTCTGTTACTTGAATTTTATCAATGATTTCTTTAGGTAGATTTTTAAGAGCTATTTGTGGGTCATCACCAAAAAATTCTTTTCCATTAACCAAAATCTTAGAAACTTCTTTTCCGTTTACGGTGATCTTTCCATCCTTATCGATTTCAACTCCTGGCAATTCCTTTAAGACATCTTCCAGAGTCGCATCAGCTTTTGTATTAAACGACTTAGCATTAAATTCTAAAGTGTCTTTTTTAACTGTTATGGGCGCTTTACGCGCGGTAACTAGAACACTGTTTAATGATTCTATGTCGCTACTTAAATCTATTACTCCTAGGTCTATATCTCTACTCTCTTCAAGAATCATAAGAAATGAATAATTTTTATACCCTTGAAAAGAAGCGGTAAAATTTACTCTTTCATAAGCTGTATTTCCCGATAGGTTAAAAACTCCATCTTCATTAGTGATAGAATAGGTAATTAATGTAGAGTCTTTAACACTTTCTAGATAAACTGTTGTGCTTTGCAGCTTCTCATTAGTGGTAGCGTCTTTTACTATTCCTTTAATGTTGAATTGCTGAGCGTGTAAAGTGCTGGAAAGAGCCATTATAAAAATGACAGTAATACATAATCTCATACAGATTAGATTGGATTAATTAGCTTTAATTAACAAAAGACAAACGCAATTATATTCGAGAAATTTTATCTATTCATACGTCTTAACATTTTGTTGGGAAAATAAAACTCTTATTATAGAGCAACCTGCTTCATCAAAATAAGAGCTACAAAAAAAGCACCCCAAAAGGATGCTTTTTACTGCCAAATTATAAAAATATATTATTTTTTTCTCATGTAAACACTAATAGGTACTCCATGAAAATCAAAATGCTTTCTAAGCTGGTTTTCCAAATACCTCTTATAACCATCTCTCACATATTGAGGTAAATTACAAAAGAATGCAAATTGTGGTTGTGTCGTAGGTAGCTGAGTAACAAACTTGATTTTTACAAATTTTCCTTTTAATGATGGCGGTGGATACTTCTCGATAAGTGGCAGCAATACCTCATTAAGTTGACTTGTTTTGATCTTTTTAGAACGATTATTAAAAACAGTAACGGCTGTTTCAATAGCTTTATGGATACGCTGTTTGTTAAGAACTGATATAAAGACAATGGGAACATCTGTAAATGGTTCCATTTCCTTTCTAATTTTTGCTTCAAATTCTTTAGCCGTATTGGTTTCCTTATCTATAAGGTCCCATTTATTAACTAATACCACAATTCCTTTACGGTTGCGCTGTGCCAGCCAAAATATATTTTGAACCTGTCCATCAAAACCTCTTGTCGCATCTAGCATTACGATACACACGTCACAATGCTCTATAGCACGTACACTGCGCATCACACTATAGAACTCTAAGTCTTCCCGCACTTTCTTCTTTCTTCTAATCCCAGCAGTATCTACTAAATTAAAATCAAATCCAAAACGATTGTACTTTGTATCTATAGAATCACGTGTTGTTCCAGGAATATCTGTAACTATGTACCTCTCCTCTCCTATCAAGGCATTGATAAAAGAACTTTTACCTGCATTAGGTCTTCCTACTACCGCAAATCGAGGTAAATCGTCTCTTTGTTCTTCTTCGGTATCTGGAAGCACTTTTACTAATTCGTCAAGTAAGTCTCCAGTTCCACTTCCATTCATACTGGAAACAGAATAGTATTCCCCAAGACCTAGATTATAAAATTCATAAGCATCTTGCTCCCGCTGATTATTATCTACTTTGTTCACAACTAGAAAAACGGGCTTTGTTACTTTGCGTAAAAGCTTTGCCACATCTTCATCCATAGGAGTAATTCCCTCTTCGGCATTTACCATGAATAGAATGGCGTCAGCTTCATCAATAGCCAATTCTACTTGATGATCGATTTCTGTCTCAAAAACATCATCACTTCCTATCACGTAGCCACCAGTATCGATAAGAGAAAACTCTTTACCGTTCCAGTCGCTTCTACCGTAATGTCTATCTCTAGTTACACCACTAATAGAATCGGTAATTGCCTCTCTACGTTGAATCATACGATTAAAAAGAGTTGACTTACCCACATTAGGTCTTCCTACAATTGCTACTATACTCATGATGGCATTTTTTGCGTTTGCAAAGGTAGTTTTTTATTGATTACAAGAGCATTAGGTTTTGTAAGATGTTTTATAAATATTACGCTTTCGCGAAAGCGGAACTATACGTAATAAAAGAATCATTTAAGAAGTAAAAAAACACTGTTTACTTCTTGCGATCGATCACGTAGTCTACCATTTTTAGTAAGGACTCTTTATAGGCAGATTCTGGATAGGTATTGAGAATATCTAGCGCCTCTTGTTTGTAATGATACATAGCTTTAATTGCATAATCAAGACCTCCATGATCCTTCACATAATCTATGACCTCCCGCACGCGCTTTTTGTCACGATTATATCTCTTTACAGAATTGATAAGCCATTTTTTATTTTTAGGAGTAGCGGTATTCAGGCTATAAATAAGCGGTAACGTCATTTTTTGCTCCTTGATATCGATTCCTGTAGGTTTCCCGATGCGCTTGTTGCCATAATCAAAAAGATCATCTTTGATCTGAAATGCCACACCTATAAGCTCCCCAAATTTGCGCATTTTCTCAACATCTTCCCCTTCTGGATCTACAGAACAAGCACCTAAACTGCAGCAAGCAGCAATTAAGGTAGCTGTCTTTTTACGTATGATATCGTAGTACACTTCTTCTGTTATATCTAATCTTCTCGCTTTTTCTATCTGGAGCAATTCTCCTTCACTCATTTCACGTACCGCAACACTAATGATCTGTAATAGGTCAAAGTCTTTATTGTCAATACTTAAAAGGAGCCCTTTAGAAAGCAAATAATCGCCCACTAAAACAGCAATCTTATTTTTCCATAAGGCATTTACAGAGAAAAAACCTCTTCTCTTTAGACTATCGTCCACCACATCATCGTGAACGAGTGTAGCGGTGTGAATTAACTCGATAACAGATGCTCCTCGATAAGTGCGCTCGTTTACCTGTCCATTACCTACCATTTTTGCCACTAGAAAAACAAACATAGGGCGCATTTGTTTTCCTTTGCGATTTACTATAAAATGGGTAATGCGATTGAGTAGCGCAATACGTGAAGCCATGGAAAGGTGGAACTTCTCTTCAAAAAGTTCCATTTCATGAACGATAGGCTCCTTAATTTGCTCAACAATTTTCATAGAATACAAATATAATGATAGTAGATTTTTAAAATACAAACCATAACTTAACATTTAGAATTATTGTCCCTCTCCATGAGAACATAGAGTACTTATTTGCTTTCAGTAAATATTCAAATTTTTAATTTGTTTTTTTTAATAGTTAGTGATGAATTTCGAACGTTTTGTTATTATCTTCTTACAAAGCTCTTTTGTTAGAAGATTTGGAAACATTTTGATCTCATTTTCTACAAATAAATTTCCGTACATGCTTAAAGTCTTGAAAACAAAGGATGTATCACTATAAGTATAGTAGGACAACTGTAGAAGCAGATGTATTTACTTCATCTGAAAATCCGAAAGTTTGATTAGCATTAGGTTGCTGTCCAATTACCTTAAACGCTGTTACTACAACCATAAAAAGTTGCACCGTTGAAGTCTGACGCCCATACATACGGTCCTGTAATAGGTTTATTAGGACATAGTCAGTGTGACCCAAGAATTAATTAGAGCAGTAAGAGCTGTGTCAACGTCCATCGCATAACATAATCTGGAACCCATTGAAAGAAAAAGAATCTGCGGGTTACGCCATTATTTTTATTCTTATAATAATGATGATGGCAAAATGATATTCATATACTTATGTCGTTTTTCATATTTGCGTAGCACATTATAAATTTGAAAACAGAAAGCATTTCTTTTCAAAAAATTACATTTTATGCGTTGTGCATGCATTTAGCATACCTCCTGATTTAAAAGTTTCAGATTTTTAATAAAACAGAATGGGTATTAGTGAAATTCATGTTTTAAGACTGTTTAAACAATATTTTAACGTTTTACCGGAGCTAATTGTTAATAAAAACTTAATTTTTAAGAATGATGCTATCATATAATGCGGTATTGTAGTTGAAAATTATATATTTATCCCTTAATGTAAAAATTCTCAAAAATGAAAAAAATTACTCTACTATTGGCAGCTATGCTGTCATTTAACTTTGGAATCTCTCAGTTTCTAGAAGATTTTAACGGCACCACATTCCCACCTTCTGGATGGGCAGTTTACGACGGTGCAAATGGGCTTGGTACGGCTGAGCAGTGGAAACAAGGCGGCACAGCTCCTGAGTTTTATGCTCTTAGTATCTGGGAAGCAGTAACTGCTGGACAAGTTGCACAAGATTGGATAGTTACCCCTCTTATCCCTGTTAATGCAATGCAAAACGAATTGACTTTTGATGCAAATGACAATAACGTTCCTGAATATGGCTCAACTCTTTCTGTAAGAGTATCGACAACTTCTCAAACAGATACTACTTCATTTACTGAAGTAGCACTTTATAACGAGACAGCACTAGGTGCTAGTACGGGACCTCTTTTATTTACAATAGATCTAACTGCTTATTTAAACCAAAGTGTTTATATCGCTTTTGTGCACACTAATAACGATGGTGATGCTGTTACTTTGGATAACATTTCTGTGGACGCGGCTCCTGCTTGCGGTATTCCTTCCAACCTTAGCTTTGTTACAGCAAGTTTAAGTACTACTACCGTAGATTTGACTTGGGGCAACACTGGTGATTTTGACCTTAGATATGGTCAGTTTCCTTATGCAGTTCGTGATATGGGTAGTACAGGTACAGTTACCGCTGGTAATAGTTATCAATTAACTGGTCTAACACCTGGTGTTTCCTATAATGTATTTGTAAGACAAAATTGTGCAACCGCAGGACTTCTATCAGACTGGGAAGAAATCCTTGTCGGAACTCTTCCTGATGCATCCGTTTTTTTTCCTTTTTCTGAAGATTTAGAACCAGATGCAAATCAAGCACTTTTGTTAAATTTAGGAATAAGCTTTTTTACAAATACCAATAATTGGCAATTTGGTCAAGATGATTTAACAGATGGCGACACTACAAATGACCGTGCTAGCAATGGCGTTAGTTTCTTTTTCTCAAATAATACTTTTTCAAACGCAGACGCAGACGCTACTCTGTTTTTTGGACCTTTTACACTTGCTACTGGTAACCAATATACTTTTAGTTTTGACCAAAGAAATAGTGTAGTTTCCGATGCAACTACACCGAACAAAGACATTGAACTCATCGCTGCTGCCACAAATGACGGTACGACAAATACAGTTCTAGCCACATTTGACGATATGAACAATACTACATATCAAGCAAGAAGTGGCATATTTGTACCTACTTCTTCTGGAGACTATTATTTTGGTATTAGAGATAAATCTAGTGTTCTTGTGGGAGTAGCTGCTGGAAATTCGGTTTTTGTGGATGCTATAACCATTTCATCAACATTAAGCGTAGATGACTTTAGTGAATCTAGTTTACATTCTTTCTTTAATAGCCGTACGAACTCCTTGAATCTCGAGATCTCTCAAGGATTAATTGAGCACGTTGAAATATATAACCTATTAGGTCAACAAGTGGCGAATCAAAAAGCCAATGAATCTAGCATTAGTATAAAAATGGAAGCCGCTCCTACTGGAGTTTACATAGCGAAAGTTACTTTTGAAGGTACTACTCAATCGGTTAAGTTTATTAAAAAATAAACTCCTTATTTTCTTATTTAAAAAGCATCTCTTAAGAGATGCTTTTTTTTTGTCTTATTTAGATATTTAAAATATCCATTTTTGATAATAAAAATTGATAAGCAAGATTCTTATAGGATCCTTTCGTATCCATTTTTTACTCTCGCAAAAATGATGATGATGCTATTGCAATCGTTCCACAGATCATCACAGAAGCTGACACAATTGTTTATAAAGAGATAAAATATCTAATGAAAAGGTGCTTATCTCTCCATCATGAGGTAAATCATTTTTAATTGATGAACAAGGGACTTTTTTACAAAATAATCTATAACTGAACCTGCATCAATGGAATACCTATAACAAGATGGCTCTGTCGTTAGACCTATAGCAACAGGTGTAGACAACAACACCAACATAGCCGAAAATGGGTGCTACTTAAATTATTGGAAATAATAATAATAATCAACAATGCACATGGAACTTAGACACAACAACCGAATCATTGCCTCATGACATTGCATTATTGTTTAATGGCAGTAAATTAGCTTCAGCTCGGGTATATCTCTACCTAGCCCAGAGCGCATAGCAATTGGTAAGAACCCTGACTCTTTAGATCAAGACAGGCCCATCATAGATAAAGTTATAGAAATACAACCTTATGGAATAGATGGAGCAAAAATGCTACGAGAATGGTCTTTTTGGGATCATCTGGAGCAAAACTATGTTTCCTCAAAATTAATTTTAAAGCTCTTAGGAATAAAACTTGTATGAAATCAATTTATCAACTTAAGGAATTAATAATACCCATGTAAATGGATTAAACAAGATTCCATCGCTAGACTAATTTATTTTAAATGACCGGGTCTTTAGTCCGTTTATTATAATTGATCTGCCTATCGATTCAACAAGCAACTACTAGGCCTTGTGACATATACAATAAAGGTGGTGAAATTCTATACAGATGCAGAAACCCAATGAATTATAATTCTGGACACCTTTGGAAAAACAACAACACTGCCAACATGCAAAGAGCTTGATAGAGAATAATAGTCTTTAATGACCGAAGCAACAACACTATCTTTTCCTCTGTTTAAAAAATACATATAGATGTTTCTCCTTATGGTTCACTATGTATAATATGTTACCATCCCATAGAAACAGCGCATCAGTTCCTATATGGAATTGCTCTAGTAAAGCGACTTTTTATACCATAACCTATTATGGGAAGCAGCGATTACCTTTTGACAACACACTTATTACAAGCACAACAGGTAATATAATTAGAGACGTGAATAATGTCAATGAAGTTATTTGAAAATTTAATAATTCCATAGAAATTAATGGCGTATTAAAAATTGGATCTTCTGTATCTACAAAATTACTTGTGTTTATTAGCCAGCTGCCCGCAAGCAGCATCTATATCCTTACCTCTACTGCGCCTTACGTTAACTGTAATGCGATGAAGCTCTAACTGTGTTTTATATAATTCGACAGATTTTGCACTTGCTTGTTCGAATCTATCGTCATCAATGGAGTTGTACTCTATTATATTCACTTTACAAGGAATGACCTTACAGAATTTTATTAACTCGTGAACATCTTCTTCGGTATCATTTATCCCTTTCCAGACTACATATTCGTAGGTTACCCTAGTACCGGTTTTTTCATACCAGTATTTCAGGGCATCTTTAATATCGGCAAGAGGGAACCGTTCATTAAAAGGCATGATTTTAGTTCGCTTTTCATCAATAGCACTGTGTAATGATAAGGCCAGATTGAATTTCGGTCCATCGTCAGCAAGTTTTTTCATCATCTTAGGAACACCGCTTGTGGAGAGTGTTATGCGTTTAGGAGACATCCCTAAACCATCTTCACTTGTTATTTTCTCAATAGATTTGAGAACATTGTTATAATTCATCAATGGTTCTCCCATTCCCATAAAAACGATATTTGATAACGGCATGTTGTGGTACAACCTGCTTTGTTGATCTATCGCTATTACTTGATCATAAATTTCATCTGGTTCGAGATTACGCATGCGCTTAAGCCTAGCGGTAGCACAAAATTCGCAATTTAAACTACAACCTACCTGAGAAGATACACAAGCTGTTGTTCGAGTTTCTGTAGGAATCAATACAGACTCTACTGTTAACCCATCGTACAATTTTACTGCGTTTTTAATAGTCCCGTCAAGACTTCTCTGCATATCATCCACTTTAATGTGGTTAATCACAAAATGATCTTCTAAGAAAACTCGGGTTTCTTTAGAAAGATTAGTCATGGTGTCAAATGAATGCGCACCCTTCTTCCATAGCCATTCATATATTTGGTTACCTCTAAAGGCTTTATCGCCGTTTCCGGCAAAAAAATCCCTTAACTGATCCTTAGTTAAGGCTCTGATATCTTTCTTTTTTTCTTTCAACATATGGTATAAAAAAACGCATTGCAAAATTACATGATCTTACAACGCGTTAGCTATAAATTGTTACCTTTCTTACTTCTTAATTAACTTCTTTATAATTTGAACCTCATTTACAGATAAATTAAGGATATAAAGACCATTTGCGACAGCTTCTAAATTAATTTGAGAGGTACCGCTTACAAAATTACCAGATTTAATTAACTTCCCGCTCAAGCTATAAATATCATACTTGACTGCATCAAGACCTAACTCCACATTAAAAATGGCTGATGACGGATTAGGAAAAATGCGTATTGAATTTTGAAGTTCTTCTTCTAAGCCTGCCGTTGAATCAATTTTAAAAGAAGTCACTTCAGAAGCAGTGAAATCTCCTCCTGTGAAAATCTGTACACCTGTATCTGTAGTTAATGAATAACTACCTTGACCAAAACTGCAACAAATACCATCACCCTCTGAGTCGTTGATCGTAAATTCATAACATTCCCCTGTCACAATATTAAAAGGTCTGGTATAAGATGTTGTATTTGCAGGTAAAGATCCTCTTACACCAGAAGCAACAATAGCACCAGAATTATCCGTTACTTGCCAAGAGGTTTCAAATGCATAATCATCTGTCAAGATCGTAAATATTACCGTGTTTGTTGCAGCAAATGAAGGAGAAGGATTTAAATCAAAGTCGGCAGTGATTCTATCATTAGTGTCGTTTTGATCTGCAACCCCATTTGGATTATCCAATCTTACACTAAGTGTAGCAGCCCCTGTTACTGTAAAAGGTGGTAAGTTAACGGTGTCGCTTGCGCCTTGAACTATGCTACCTGTATAATTTATGGTTGTTATACCCGCTGCTCTTGCATAAGAATAGATGATGTCTACACTTGTAAGCGTGCTCGAACCTACATTAGTAATTTGAACCACTGGACTTATCGTCCCTGAACAAACCAAGGATGGAACATTACTTACAAGAACACTCGCATCGTAAGCAAAAACTTGTAAAGAAGGAAACTGTCCTAAAGTATCCTGACCAGAATTAGTAGGGTCCAACCAATTGCTCAATCTGGAACTATTTGTGGTACCAAAATCCCAACCTACGCCTAATCTACCATAATAATCTAAAGCATTATTATCAACTGTTCCGTTACAAGCAGCTGCTCCTCCAGAAAGAACACCGATAATCTCGCCATTTTCATTGAACAATGGAGATCCAGAAGAACCAGGTTCAGTTACACCTAAATCCCAATCACTAATCAGCCACATTTCTGTAGAAGAATTTCCATTAAAGGATCTTGTATTACGCACGCCACCTTGGTCATCTCTACAAACCTTCTGTATATCGCCTCGAGGATGGTGAATGGAAAAACTAACCGTTGGAGTATCTGTAGTAGACTTATTCCATCCTGCCCAGATAACATCAGGACTAGAATTGAAGAAACCTGTGTCTGTGATCCTTACCAAAGCCATATCACTCTCGCTGCTGCTCATTAATAATTGAGCCCCACTAGCTGTTTGATCAAACATACCGGTTACACTGCCTTGGGTAGTAGAACACCGATCTACCGTACTTCTCCAGTTAAATCTAAAAGCCCATCCAGCAACACTACCACCTAAACAATGGTTTGCAGTCATAAAATAAGGTGCCCCGTCATTAGCTGTATTGTTCACAAGCGCTCCAGAACAAAATCCGTTATTACCAGATACTAGCATAGCGGCACTTTTTTTTACATCTTCTTTCACCTGATCGATACTAAAAGGATCAGTTCCAGGAGGAGTTATATCACAATTTACATCTTGATTACAATCGCCAGAATCATTTAAGGCTTTTGCATCATAAAAATCTTCAGTAGTGCGATAACCATGTACCACATTCCCTATTTCTATTCTACTTTGTCCTATTAAATCTTTTGGCTCATAAAACTCAACCCAAACATCATCAGTCTCAATAGGCCATATCCCTATGGCTTTGTTTACATTGTTTTGTTCATAGGTAAATAACTTTGAAAGATCGCTCTGATCATAAGCAGACACTCTCATCCATGCGCCTGGTCGCAAATCAAACCAATCAAAGAAAATATTCATTGTTCTTGCACCAGGGGACTGGATTCTAACTCTCCACAACTGATCTCCATTATCTAAAGTGATTTTTTGACCATGAGTATCGGGATCAATATTTGTTGCAAAATCATAACCAAAGCGCCATGGAATACTTTTATCTAAATCATGAACTGCATCTTCCTTTGCTAACTCCTCAAAAGGAACATTTTTAAATTTTTCAATTGGACTTTTATACGTGGTTGTTAATTTCCAAGACAAGGGCTGCTGTCCAGAAAAATCGTTTTGGGCTCCTATTATTTGTGTTACAAATAAAATTAGCAAAAAGGTAATTTTTTTCATGTTTTGAATTTAATGGGCACAAGATAGTCAACATAAATAAAAAACCCTAAAGAATCGTTGTTCAATAGGGCTTTAAATGAAAATGATGTGCCATCCTAAAATAGCGATACACTAAAACCTTAGTGTAATGAAAACCTCAGAAAAAGCGGGTTACGTGAAGCGTACCCAAAAAGATTACTCCGTTTCTTTTAAACTCCAAGTGGTTCAAGAAATGGAACTTGGTGAATTAAATAGAACTGAAGCTTTTCTTAAATATGGAATACAAGCAAAATCTACTATTAGAGAATGGCTCAGAAAATAGGGTAACTTTGAATGTGAAAATCAATCACCAATTACTATGGTAAAGACTCCAGAACAAAAAATACTTGAGTTAGAGACTAAGGTCAAGCTTCTTGAGAAACAAAAGGCGAGAGCAGAGCATCTGGCAGAGCGAGCCGATAAAAAAGTCATCATCTTCGATATGTTGGTTGATATGGCTGAGAAGGAATCTGATATTCAGATAAGAAAAAACTACACGCCCGAGTTATCCAAGACTATAAAGAAGAACACAAAGAAACGTTAGTTTCTACCTGTGATTTACTCGGGCTGAACAGACAAGTCTACTATAGAGCACTGAAATTAAGAGCCGATAAACAGTCCATTGCACAACAAGTCATAACCTTGGTGCGTGGAGTTCGTAATATCATGCCCAATCTGGGTACAAGAAAATTATACCACATGCTCAAAATGGAATTATCAATGTTGAAGGTGGGAAGGGACAAGCTCTTTAGAATACTTAAAGCCAATCATCTGCTTATAAAACCTAAAAGAAGCTATCATGTAACCACTGATTCACACCATAGATTTAGAAAACATAAGAATATAGTTAGTAACCTTGATATAAACAGACCAGAACAAATATGGGTAAGCGATATTCCCTATGCAGGAACAAGAACAAATCCTTCCTATCTAGCACTGATTACAGATGCCTATTCTAAAAAAGTAATGGGTTACAATGTTTCTGAAAGTCTAGCTGTTATCAGCTCGTTACAAGCTTTGGAAATGGCCTTGAATAATAGGAATAACAAAGTAGAACCCTTAATCCACCATTCAGATAGAGGATTACAATGCTGCTCAAATGACTACCAGGACTTGCTAGGAAACAACGACATAAAAGCTAGTATGATAAAAAAGTATGACCCTTATGAAAATGCTATTGCAGAAAGGATTAATGGTATACTAAAGCAAGAGTTCAAGATTGCCCGAAATATTAAAAATCTTGATTTAAAGAAAAAACTAATCAAAAATGCAATCGAAATCTATAATAATTTAAGACCACATTTATCTAACCACACGCTAACACCAAGAGAAATGCGTAAGCAAAATAAACTTAAAAGAAAACAGTACAAATCAAAAAAGCTTAACGATGCTGGCATCGTTAAGCTTTAAGTCATAAATTTAATCCTTTAATAATCTGTATCGTTTATTTAGGACTAGACCTGATATAAAATTCATGGAATTAGAAATCATGAATTAATAAACTCTGTCAGGCTTAAATTTTAGAAATCTTTTCTGTAACCGTTCTATTTTCATCTTCTACCTTTAAAAAATAGATTCCGTTAGAAAGATTTTCAATATTTAACTGATTTTCAATTTGATCAAAAGACCCTACACGTAATAGTTTTCCTGAAAGGTCATAAATGCTATAGTTAGAAGGACCTTCAAGAATTACATTCACTATACCTGTTGCAGGATTGGGATAAATTTCAATACTTAACGCAGCAATTGCATCATCATTATTTAAGAGATTAAAAAACTCTCCATCTAAAGAATTAACGCCTGTACTATCTGGATCTAGCCAGTCTCTTAATCTTGTAGCAGCATTAAAACCTGCTCCCCATGAATTGTCAATACGTCCATAATAATCAGGAGCGCCATTATCACTGGTACCAGAACAAGCTGCACCACCACCTAATAATTGACCTATTATATGCCCATTTTGATTTAAAAGACAACTTCCCGAAGAACCACCTTCAGTAACTCCATAATCCCAATTAGCGATAGTCCAACATGCTACTCCAGAAACCGTTTGACCGATGGTAGATTGGTCATTACGAGCTAATTTCATAATATCTCCTGACGGGTGATGAAAAGATATTTGAGCTGTAGAAGGTGTCGTCCTATTATTCCATCCGCCGTAGTAGAGGTTCCAAGCTGCTGGAGGAGTTTGATTGATCTGAAACAAAGCCATATCGCTAGCACCTCTGTTTGCTCTTAATGCAGCACCTGTTAAAATTTTTGTGGGATTAAAAGCTCCTGTTGTATTTGCAAAAGTGGCACAATCTGGAGTGTTGGTGAACCAATCAAATCCAAATACCCAATTACTTCCATTAAAAGATGCAGAAGCTCCATCTGAAACTCCTAAACAATGGTTTGCTGTTAAAAAATAAGGTGTGGCATCTCCTCTAACATTGTTAACCAGTGTTCCCGTGCATAATCCATTGCCATTTATTATTATTCGTGACACTGCATGTCTATAGTTGTCCCTTATGGTTACCCAGTTCTGTCCATTAGTGGATCCTTGGTTGGGATTACACATCATATCAACATTACATGCTCCTGACTCATTTAATTTTAAAAAGTCCTTCTCTACTTTTCCAAAACCTCTATATCCATGAACTACTTGTTCTATAGAAATTCTTCCTTGATTTCTGGCTGCTGCTGGCTCATAATATTCTATCCAAACATTATCACCATAAATGATCCAAGAACCCAAAATACCATCTTCTTGATTTTCTTTTTCTGTATAAGGACCTATTTTGTCTGTATGCTCATTATTATACAAGTACATTTCTGAGCCTTCTGGAAGGTCATAGCGATCAAATAAGAAATTAATAGTTCTTGCTCCTTTTGATTCTATATTTAATCTCCATATGCGATCACCATTTTCTAATTCTGTCCACTGACCTGAATTAAATAAATTAAGATCGACAGGGATTTTTTTACCAAATCTAAAAGGCTTGGTTAAGGACTGGCTGCTTAAATCATCTTCGATTTCTAATACTTCTAAATCGATAGAAGGCATGACTACCTTTTGTGGCTGGCTTTTAAAGGCAAATCCCCAACCGCGTGGAGTTGCTTCATTTGTTACTTGTGCCAGCGCTATCTGGGAGATAAGCAGTACAATAATAAAGTAAGTCTTCTTCATTTGTAATAGTTTTACGAATTTCTTGCAAGATAAATAAAAGTTACATTTTGACATAATTTCATATGCTAGAATGTTAATTATAACTTAAAGTACCACCGCTTTTACCTTAAGGTAAATAATGTTAAAAAGAAAAAGCCTTAAAATAAATTTTAAGGCTTTTCATAAAGGTTGAAATTGATAACAGAATCGATTAATCAATAATCAACATCGCATCTCCATAAGTACTGAACTTGTAATCTTCTTTTAAAGCTATTTCGTATGCTTTTTTAAGAAAATCATATCCAGCAAAAGCTGCTGCCTGCATCATTAGGGTTGATTTAGGATGGTGAAAGTTAGTGATCATGCTGTTTGCTATACTAAATTCATAAGGTGGAAAAATAAATTTGTTAGTCCACTCGTTAAAAGTATTTAAATGACCATTGCTGCTCACCGCACTCTCTAATGTGCGCATGGTTGTTGTACCTACCGCACAAACATTTTTTCTAGTATCTATAGCATGATTCACTATATCACAAGTCTCTTGAGTAATAAATGCTTGCTCACTGTCCATCTTATGCTTAGAAAGGTCTTCTACTTCGACTGGAGCAAATGTTCCTAAACCTATATGCATAGTGACTGCGGTTCTCTTTATGCCTTTTATCTCAAGTCGTTTTAAAAGATGTCTTGAAAAGTGAAGACCAGCAACTGGAGCTGCAACAGCCCCTTCTTTTTCAGCAAAAATTGTTTGATAGCGCTCCTCATCTTCCGGCTCCACATCCCTCTTTAATTCTTTAGGCAGTGGTGTTTCTCCTAGATCTTTAAGGGCTTGTCTAAATTCTTCATAACTTCCATCATAAAGGAAACGCAATGTACGCCCTCTAGAAGTTGTGTTATCTATAACCTCAGCTACTAGATTTTCATCCTCGCCGAAATATAATTTATTTCCGATCCTTATTTTTCTGGCAGGATCTACTAATACATCCCATAATTTTGTTTCAGGATTCAATTCTCTAAGAAGAAAAACCTCGATTCTTGCACCAGTTTTTTCTTTGTTACCATATAATCTGGCAGGGAAAACCTTAGTATCATTCATCACAAAGATGTCATCTTCATTAAAGTAATCAATCACATCCTTAAACATTTTATGCTCAATTTCACCAGTTTTCCTGTGCAACACCATCAACTTAGACTCATCTCTATTTTCTGCAGGATGTTGTGCGATGCGATCTTCTGGTAGCTCGTAACCGAATTGTGATAACTTCATTAATTGATTATTTTATAATCTGCAAATATACAATCCTAGCATAGGCCTTGTCAAGTAAAAAGAGAGTTAAATTTCTGTTATCGTTATATTTACCTCTTTAAGGTTTTGATAAAAGCTTTTATAACTCTTTGTAACCACCATTGCATCCTTGATAACAATAGCTGTCTTCATACAAAGTGGAGCAAATGCCATTGCCATTCTATGATCTTGGTACGTATCAACTAAAACCTCTTTATTAAATGCGCTTTGTGTTTTAAAATGTAATTCTATAGAATGATCTGTTGTTTTGATTTCGCTTTCGCGAAAGCGGGATCCAACCAGTCGCATAGCCTCTATACGATCTGTCTCTTTAATTTTGAGTGTATGTAAACCTGATAAATGTGCATTGATCCCCAAACCTAGACAGGTAGCAAAAATAGTTTGCGCCTGATCTGGCTCTTTAGTCAAATCGAGCATGACTGTATCAGGCAACTGCTTATTGACTTTTACCAAATGCATTCCGAACTCATCAAAACTAGTAGTCACTCCTAATGGGGTATACATATAAACCAGCTGATGATCACCTTGTAGTGAAGCTTCCTTAAAAAAAGAGAGGTGCAACTCATACCCAGGCTCTTGTAATGCGACCCAACTGTACCAATATCCAGCACTACTCCAGTCGCTTTCTACCACAGCAGTTTCTATTGTTGGCTTTAAAAGCGGATTGATTTTAACCAGCTCTTGTAGGGATTCTGTAGAGGTATCTCCTTCTGGAGCTTTGGCAGAGGTTTTAAAGCTTATATCAACACCTATTTGTTTTAATATATCTATTGTCATTTCTAGATACGGCCTAGAGGTGAGTTTATTACATATGTAAAGCTGTAGTCCTTTCTCAAAACTAGGAGCAATGAGTAATAAGGCAGTAAGAAACTGACTGGACACACCGCCATCAACAAATAGCTTACCTCCATTTATTTTTTTTCCTTTTATTTTAAGTGGTGGGAAACCTTCTTTTTCTAAATAAGAAATATCAGCGCCTAAGTTATTGAGAGCGTCCACTAATATCCCTATAGGACGCTGTTTCATACGATCGCTTCCTGTTAGAGTAATTTCTTTTCCTTGTTGTATAGCAAAGAAAGCGGCACCAAAACGCATCGCCGTACCCGCATGACCTATATCTAAAACAGCATCGTTACTGCGAAGAACTTCATTTAAATGATCGCTATCATCACTATCAGATAAATTTAAGATACTTATATTTTTATAAAGCCCCTGTAAGATCAACCAGCGATTACTTTCACTTTTTGATCCAGAAATAATCAGCGATACCTTATTTTTAGGTGCTGTAACCTTGGACAGTCTTAAATCCATCGCTACGATTTTAGTTTTGAATTATTATGATGCCTATCGTGATCGCGTTCTGTTTTTATCGCAAGTTTTTTATTAAAGGCAGCTTCTAGATCTGTTCCTGTTTGATTTGCGAGACACAGCACGACAAACATAACATCTGCCAGCTCTTCTCCTAGATCCTTGTTTTTATCGCTTTCTTTCTCGCTTTGCTCCCCATAACGGCGCGCAATGATGCGAGCTACTTCCCCTACTTCTTCCGTAAGTTGGGCCATGTTAGTAAGTTCATTAAAGTAACGAACTCCATGCTGTTTGATCCATTGATCTACTTGTTCTTGTGATTTCTTAATGCTCATACTAAATTTTTTTAAGGACTATTTTTTCGCCATCCTTTTCTACTATTGGCTCATAAAAGTTTCTAAAGGACTCATAACTTTCTGGCTCTATCAAATGCATTTCTAACTTAAAATCTACCACCATAATTATCATATCAGTTACCTTACTTACTTGGTATTTGCAAAACCCAGATCCATCGTTGTAAACAAGTTTTACACTTTCTGGCAAAGAGTATACTATGTAGTCCTCTGGAATTTTCAAATTTACGATTGTCTGAGTTGATAATGGGTATTCTAAATCTAATGGATATTGGCGCTTTTCTAATTTAAAAGGGTTCTCTTCATTTGCGTCTTGTAATAAAGTTGTGATAAAAAGCTTTCCCCTATGTCTTCACTAGCGTTAGTTACCACTACGTCATAAGAAATAGAAAGAGGAACATCTTCAACATTCATGTTTTTAGTTTCTATATTTGAAATCTCCATACTGGAATCTCCACTTTTTAAGCTGGTTTGCAGGGCAGTTGTATTCAAATCTGCATAACTATTACGCGCATTTAAAGCTGTATATTCAGTTAGCCTTTTTTTAACCTTAATATCTATTTCCACCTCTTCATTAAATTCTCCATTAATTAAAGTAATTTCTTTTGATCCTTTACTTGGAAACAATTCTACCCATGTTAGACGACCCTTTTTCTTCAATTAATCTTCCTTGCCGGTTCATAACTCTTAAAGGTAACATATTTAAATCAGTGTGTTTTTCAGTGGCGTCAAGTAAATCTGTTTTGTCTCCGTCTTTTACCTGAGCAATAACATAGTTAAAACCATCTTTGGTGCGGAAAAATGGAATACCATTGTTTTTTGTACTAACCAGAACTGGAGATGCGTCAACATTAGCTTTTTTAAGCATAGCGACTAACAATAAATTTATATCTGCTACATTCCCTGAGCCATTTTTATGGGCAGTCTTAACTCCTTTTCTTAGATATTTCCCGTAATAGCCATCCCATTTTACTTTTTTTTGACCAGCTTTAAAATAGCTCCTGTTTTTTCTTTACTTGTTTTTAAACCCTTTGTAGCAACTATTAAATCATCCTTAAAAAAGCGTTGATATTTTATCTGACCACCAAAATCTTCACTTTCTAAAATACCCCTAGAGATGACCTCCCACGCATTGGAATTCTTTTTACAGCCACCGATTGGTCGTTTTGTAGAAATTACGCCATGTTAGTAAGCTCAGTAAAATAACAAACTCCATACTCTTTGATCTTCTTGCTTTTGTTACCTTTTTATGTCCCTGTTAGATTTTTTTCAGTATTATCTTCTCTGCATCTTTTGATACAATAGCTTCAAAAAACTTTTTAAAAACCTCATAATTCTCTGGTTGAATTACTGAAACATCCAAATTAAAAGTAGCAACGGTAGAAATAATTCCATTACTATGTTTTGAAACATATTTGTAATAACCTACGTCTTCGTTGTAAATTGCTTTGATACTTTCAGGCAAAGATTCTACCTCGTATCCTTCCGGGATTTCTATATTAACTATGATTTTTGTTTTGATGGGAAATGAGAGATCTAAAGGCAACTTTCTTTTTTCTAGTTTGAAAATGCTTTCTTTATTTGCCTCGTACAAAAGAGGTGAGATATAAATTTTATCTCCAACTTTATCAAATCCGTTATTATAAGTTATGTTGTACTTAAAAGTAATGGGTTTATTTACTGATTTTAGGTCTTCTATAATCAGATCATCTATTTGAAGTCCAAAATTGTTATTCTGTATATATTCTTGTAGTTCTTCCTGTGTAGAATTTACGTTAGTAATTCTTGATCTGAGAGCCCTATAATTAGTAAGCCTTTTCTGACCTTTACCTATGATTTTTGATTCACCATCTAGCCGCAGAGACAACAATACAGTCTCTTCAGACCTCTCACTATCAGTAAGCTTAATCCATTCAGAAGTTCCATCTTCCTTGATCAATCTCCCTTTCCAATTTGCTGCTCGTAATGGTATTAAATCTATACCTGCATATTTTTCTGTAGCATCTAGCAATACTTTTCTTCCTTCATATTCTGCTTGAACTATGACATAATCAAAGCCTTCTCTTGTGGGAAATATAGGGATATCATTGTCTACAGTACTCACTAATACTGGATAAGCTTCTACTCCTAATTCTCTTAACATGCAAACTAATAAGAGGTTGACTTCTGACACATTACCAGAGCCTAATTTATAAGCCTTCTTCAGTCCTTCTTTTGTGAATACTCCGTACTTACCATTCCATTTGACCTTAGATTTTAGAAATTTGAGAATAAGATCTATTTTTTCCATTTTACCAGTAACTTCTAGGAGTGCTAATTCTAAATCTTTTCTAAAAAATCTAGATTTTTTCAACTCATCTCCAAAATTATTACTGTCATAGATAGTTTTTGCAACAGCTTCCCAAGATGTTCCATATTCTTTTTCAACTTCACCTGTATATATATCGTTCACTGCGGCTAGATTGGTAATCATCTTGGCACGATATTTATTAAGGTCGCCTGCTAGAGGTTCTGACAATAATGCTGGTATATTTTTTTGAGTAAAACCTATTGTTTGATTTGAAATTCTTAGTTGTTGAATTTTTTGGCTTTCATCAAAATCATCGCTATCCCCAGAATTAATTAAGGACGATGTTACTCCTTCACCAAAGTCTGATGCATTAATCATAATTTTATGACTCGCTCTTGGATTAAAAACGATATTATAGGTGTAATAGATTGGAAGTTGAATCGAAACATCTAGATGTATCGTAGGTATACCATACTGCAGATTTATATCGTCAATGTATGGAAATGGAGATTTAATAGTGTATGAGTACTCAATTACAGAACCTATCCTTACGTCTGGCATAGTAAAAGAATTTAATACATAATTCTCACTCAAGTCTTCTTGAAATAAGGAGTTGTCTTCAAATTTTGACTCGACAACTCTATCATCGACCAAGCTATACGTTGATCCTTTAAGACCAATTAAAGTTTCATTTCCACCGCTTGATTGATAAATAGTTATTTGTTTTGTCGCGTAATCTAAACCTTGTTCAGTTTCAATTCTTATTCTTTGATGAATAGAGACATATTGTTTGTAATCGATAAAATTTACTGCTATTTGGTTAACTATTAGTAAGGCATCATGATCATTACTCTTATCTTCCGACTCCACTTCAAAATCTTGAACTGTTACTTTACCATACCCTAAGTCTTGACCAAAGCCACAACTAGTAGCTAGCAGAATTAATAATAATACGTTCTTCATTTATTGATTTTTAAAACAGCTTTTGAATTATCTGATTTTACGATTTCAGCTCTGAATTCTCTATACAATTCGTAATCTTCTTTATCAAAATAGCCCTTATTTACCTTTAAGTAGCGCTTTACTTTAAGTTTATTATCTCCTAAGTAAGTAACCGTGAGCTCGTAGATACCAAATTTATTATCCAACTTCACTATTTCTGGAAGAGCGTCTATCTTTAGACCATTATCCAATATAATCTCATAATCATCTATATCTACATAGCCCCTATCAATTTCAAAATCGCTATATCTATTTTTATATCTAGCTGGCTCCGTTTCATTTCTATTAAAAAAAACTGGTTGAAATAAAAATATACCACCCGTCTTGGAAGCATATTTTTCAACAGATAAACTAACCGATTCCCTTACCTCAACAAGTTCCTTGTCATTTATAACTTCCACCTCGTTGATATAAATACCATTTAAATGACTCCAAAACTTAGGGTATGTTTTTTTTAAATCTTTTTCAGATTTTTTATTTAAACCTTCTCTAAAGGAATACTGATACCCCGATGTTATCATCTCCATACGAGCAGTGGCACTACCATCCCTTTTAAGTTCGATCTGAGCCGTAGATTTTTGTAGATTATCTTCTATCTTATAGACTGTTGTATGTATAATTTCTCCACCACTGTCTTTTATAACCAATGCATCTCTATCATCTGTCCAACCAGCAATGTACCCAAAAGGACTTGTTTTACTCGTGCACTCTAACCAAATATTCTCTTCTTCATCTAGCTTAGGAACATAAAGTATCATGTGATTACCCTGGGTTGAAGAAAAATCCTTATCCAGACTCCGTATATTTCTATCTCCATATAAAATGGCATGGTGTGACTCTATACCTACCTCTTTAAGAAGCGCTTTTGTATAATTTGAAAGGCCTTTACAATCACCATAGGCGACTTCATGTACCTTGTCTGCCTGTATTGGCTTCCATCCACCTATTCCTACTTGAACGCTGATATATCTTGAACGGTCTTGCATGAAATTATATACTAATACGGCCTTTTCTTTCTGTGTGGTAGCATCCTTTGTTAACGACTTAATTTCTTCTATAAGCTCTTGAGGCAAGACACTTACGTCAGATAACAAGGCGTCATTCATCCACTTACCAAAGTCTTTCCAATTATTGTTCCTACCAGCTACACCTTTCATACTGAATTCTTTCAGCGCTATTTTAACTAAAGGTCCATAAGTTATAAAATCTGGACTATAAGCTTGAGGTACTATCGCAGGTATATTTGACGCTGTGTAGTTTAAAAGACCATTTTTTTGAATCGAATAATTCTCTAGGTGAGATTCTTTAAATTTTACCTCAACATCAGCTTTATTTTCTACTTTAAAGTTAGATGATTGTGTGCTGGCATAAAAATATTCCAAAGGAGCCCAACTAGGTAAAAAAGCAGTGGAGCTATGAGCTACTTTGGACGTAAAATGAATTGTAAATGGATAGTTACGTGGTGTATATTCTAAGTATTTCACCCGATTATCACTGTATAAAGTACCATTTGAAACAGCACTTACATCTTTAAATTCTTTTCTTTTAAATCTAACCTGCTTATTTCCCTCGGAATCATAAACGGTAACTTCTATTTCTTTTATCTTCGTATCATCATCATACGATTCTCCAGCTTTAATATCTGACAAGCCTTTTTTATTAAGGATTGTCACGATTCTATCAGTGACGATTTCTACATCATCGTAGTCATCTATGATGATAGTAATGTTGTTTTGCCTTATGACCGCATTTGCGTTTTTAAGCAAAATTTTTGGTATGCTGTCGTAAGAAAATTGATTTCCTTCTTGTGCTTTAGCAACAAAAAAAAGAAAAAAGAAAAAAGTAAGAGGTATAAGAGCTTTCATGTCAGACAAAAGAAAGGAATTTAATTCACTTTAGTTCGATAAATCAAGAAATTGCAGGATTATTTTTGCGTGCTATCCACCACAATAGTAACTGGACCGTCATTGATCAATTGTACTTTCATATCTGCTCCAAATATTCCTGTAGCTATTTCTTTATTCCCCTTTCGGTCTTTGTCTCCACTACGCAAAGACTTTGTCGTCGTAAAACACTTAGAAAGTGTGTTTATAAAGGCCTCGTATAAAGAAAGGGCCACCTCTGGTCTTGCAGCCTCTATATAACTTGGACGGTTGCCTTTTTTTGTATTGGCAAACAGTGTAAATTGTGAGACTACTAAAATTTCCCCATCGATATCCTGAATACTTAAATTCATTTTACCTTCCATGTCTGAGAAGATTCTCATACCTAAGATTTTATTCACGAGCCAGTTGATGTCTTCTTGAGTGTCTTCATGGGTAATGCCTAATAAAATAAGCAGGCCTTTTTTAATACCTGCATGAATAGTCCCATCGATGGTCGCACTAGCCTCACTCACTCGTTGGATAACTACTCTCACTAGACCGTATATTTATCCTGTCGGTAATTATCTTCATCTCCTTTGACTATTTGTACATAGCTTTCATAACGGCTTAGAACGATTTCTCCATTTTCTACTGCCTCTTTTACAGCGCATTTAGGCTCCTCTACATGCCTGCAATTGTGAAATTTACATCGCTGCTTTAACTTCTGAATTTCGGGGAAATAATCACCTATTTCTTCTTTCTCCATATCTACCACGCCAAAACCTTTCACTCCTGGCGTGTCAATCAATCTGGCGCCAAAATCAAGGTCGAACATCTCGGCAAACGTAGTGGTGTGTTGTCCCTGTTTATGTTGCTCTGATATTTGTTTGGTTTTTAATTGCAATCCTGGCTGCACTGCATTTGCCAGTGTACTTTTTCCAGCACCACTATGACCGGCAAACATGCTGGTCTTTCCTTTCATTTTCTCTTTAACCAGATCGATATTCTTTCCCGTTGCTGCACTTATACCTATACACTCATAACCTATGGATTTATAAAGACTCATAAGATAACGCACCTCATCTAACTCGGTCATGGTGAGTAATTCTTCACCTGTTTCTGGATCGATAATGATAGCGTCTTGATCATCATTGTAGGTGTCTACTTTATTAAAAGCGAGTACCACTGGAATATGATAAGCCTCAGCAGTTACAAGAACTCGGTCTATAAAGGACGTAAACGTAGGCGGATTATTTAAGGTCACCAGTAAAAAAACCTGATCAATATTAGAAGCAATAATATGTGTTTGTTTTGATAAATTGACAGACTTTCTTACGATGTAATTCTCGCGTTCGTGAATTACATTAATAATTCCTATCTCCTCATCACCTATTTTCTCAATCTCAAAATCCACCTCATCTCCTACAGCAACAGGATTGGTGCTTTTTATTCCTTTTAAACGGAATTTCCCCTTGATTCTACAAGAATAAAACGCCCCATCACTTCCTTTAACTTCATACCAGCTGCCAGTAGATCTATAAACAGTTCCAGTCATTAATTGAGTTGTATTTTCTTCATAAGACAAAATTAAGCCTTTTATAAGTATCAGTCTGCTTCAAAACTGTCATAAGGAGTAGAATTAATCCCGGCTCTTATAATGATAATGGGATAGAAAATTAGGGTATCGATTATTATCCAGCATCGCAAACCGCTTATTTAATTCGTGTAGGAATAAAATAAGGCATTCCTCTCTATGCTCTAGTAAGTTACTAGGCGGGAAAATTAGACATGGTTGTGGAGCTACATAATTAAATTAAAAAGTCTATAGCTATTTGCCATAAAACACGGAGAATACATCTAAACAATGCCAGCACATATAGTGGGCATGTCAGATTTTACTAGTTTTTTTGAACCGAATTGCGACATCGCAAACACCCTTTGCGTATAACTATTCTCCTCGAGGAGTTGCGTTGAACTTGCCGAATTGAGAAATAAGAATTGGGTGTTTGCATATGGAGTTATCATTTATTTTAACAACTCAAAGATAGCATTACAGAGATCTATTTATTCATCACCTTTTCTTGATGCACAATAGACTCTTGATGTACTGCTTTAAAAACTCTGAGAATAAATTCTTCACTTAATCCTTCCTCTTCTCCAGCAAGAATCATTTTACCTAGAATCTCGTTCCATCTTTTAGATTGTAAAACCGCTACGTTACGTTCTTTTTTCAAAACTCCTATAGCATCGGCAGTTTTCATTCTTTTCCCTAAAGTTTCTATAATGGAATTATCAATCACATCTATTTGCGCCCTAAGAACTCCCAGTTGAGACTGGTAACCGGCTTCATCATCCTGCTCTTTTCTAATACGCAAATCTTTAAAAATATGCATTAATGCCTTTGGCGTCACTTGCTGTGCTGCATCACTCCAGGCATTATCAGGATCATAATGTGACTCGATCATCAATCCATCATAATTTAAATCCAGAGCTGTTTGTGATACTTCAAGAATCATATCTCTTTTTCCCGTAATGTGTGATGGATCGCATATTAAAGGAATATCTGGATAACGTGTCTGGAAATCTACTGCTATTTGCCATTCTGGATTGTTGCGGTATTTAGACTTGCTGTAGGTAGAAAAACCTCTGTGAATAACGCCTAGCTTTTTAATATCTGCTGTGTGTAAACGTTCTACAGCTCCTATCCACAAGGCTAGATCAGGGTTTACTGGGTTTTTTACTAAAACCACTTTGTCCGTTCCTTTCAAGGCGTCTGCAATTTCTTGAACGATGAATGGGCTTACTGTGGAACGCGCACCTATCCATAAAAGATCTACATCGTGTTCTAAAGCCAACTCTACATGAGCGCGGTTTGCTACCTCCGTGGCTATTAAAAGACCGGTTTCTGCTTTGGCCTTTTGCAGCCATTTAAGTCCGATCGCTCCTACTCCTTCAAAGTTTCCAGGACGCGTTCTAGGTTTCCAGATTCCAGCACGCAAGTAAGTCACGTCAGTATCCTTCAATTCATGTGCGATTTTAAGCACTTGTTCTTCGGTCTCTGCGCTGCATGGACCAGCGATTACTATGGGATGCTCTAATTTGTGATCGTTTAACCAATCTCTGAATTCCTTCTTATTTTCCATTTCCTATTCCTTTCAGTATCTTTTTAATTCTATTTGTTTGTTCCATATCTTTAAATATGGCATTGTGATCGTTGTTTTTTAAGCTTTCGCGAAAGCGAGATAAATTTTCAATATATCCATCCAAACTGTCTAAAACATGTTTTTTATTCTGTGCAAATATAGGCGCCCACATCGCTGGTGAACTTTTTGCTAATCGTACCGTACTTTCAAATCCACTTCCTGCGAGGTCAAAAATATCGCGTTCATTTTCTTCTTCCTGAATAACCGTCTTGCCTAGCATAAAACTAGAAATATGTGATAGATGCGAGACATAAGCAATGTGCCTGTCATGAGCTGCTGGAGTCATATATCGCACTCGCATTCCTAAAAGGTGAAAAATTTCTATTGCCTTTTCTTGCAATGGAAAGGCCGTTTTTTCTAATTCACAAACAATCATTGTTTTCTTGTAAAACAAGTTCAAAACCGCTGACTCTGGCCCAGAAAATTCTGTTCCTGCAATGGGATGAGTAGCTAGAAAACGGCTTCTATTTTTATGACTTACAACACATTTACAAATAGCCTCTTTAGTGGATCCTACATCTATAACCAATGTGTTCTCATTCACGAAGCCGAGAACCTGCGGCAACACCTCTAAAGCCGCATCTACAGGAATGGAAATAATTACAAGATCTGCTATTTTTAGATCTTCAAATCGAGCTACCTGATCAATAATCCCATTTTCTTTTGCCTTTTGAGCATGAATCTCCTTTTCATCTATACCATAAAAAGCAGCCTCTGGGTAATGTGTACGCAAATCTTTAAGCATCGAGCCACCTATCAATCCAGTTCCTATAAGAAAGATGTTTTTCATGCTTCAACCTTATTATTAGAAACCCTTTCTATCATTTCTTTTATTTGCTCCTCATTCACACATAGCGAAAACCGCACATATCCAGCTCCATTCTTACCAAAAACACTTCCTGGAGCAATGAATATATTCTTCTCATAAAGCAACTGATCCACAAATACTTTGTCGTTGTGCTGCCCCTCAGGCAACTTACACCAGACAAATAAACCACCGGCCTGTTCTTGTGGTTGAAGCCCCAAAGTCTTTGCTAATTCCACGATTAAATTTCTACGGTTTTTATAGATGTTGTTTTGGCTTTCTAGCCAATTATTATTTGTCTCCAAAGCGGCAATAGCTCCTTTTTGTACCCCATAAAACATACCGCTATCCATGTTGGTCTTTACTTTTAAAACTTCTTTCAATACCTCAGCCTTTCCTGTGAGCATTCCTACTCGCCAACCCGCCATATTATAAGTTTTACTTATAGAATTCAATTCCAACGCTACCTCTTTTGATCCAGCTACTTGATGGATGCTTATTTTATTTTCATAACCTACACAGCTGTAGGGATTATCATTGACAAGCAGTATCTGGTGCTTCCTTGCAAATGCTATCAATCTTTCAAAAACATCCATAGAACCAGCAGCACCAGTGGGCATGTGTGGATAATTAGTCCACATAATTTTTACTTTGCTTAGATCTAGCTTTTCTAAAGCTTCAAAATCTATCAACCAGTTATTAGAAGCTGTTAGATCATAAGTTACAGGTATGGCTTCACATAAATTTGTCGCGCTTGCATAAGTTGGATAGCCAGGGTCTGGAATTAAAACTTGATCTCCTGGATTTAAAAAAGCCATAGAGATATGCAATATCCCTTCTTTACTTCCCATTAACGGAATAATCTCTGATTCTGAATTCAGAGCAACTTGATATTGCTTGTGATAAAAACTTGCCATTGCATTTCTCAATTCTGGCAATCCTAAATAACTTTGATATCCGTGGGCTTTAAGTTCTTGTAAAGCAGCAGCAAGAGCGGGCAATACATGATCTGGCGGCAATAAATCTGGATTTCCTATTCCAGCATTAATAATAGGTTTCCCACTATTCATAAGGTTTCTTACCTCGCGCAGCTTTGTAGCAAAGTAATATTCTTGAACACTATCCAGTCTTCGAGCAGCTTGTATCATAACACATGTGATTTATAAACGCCTAAAACTTCTAAAGACTCTACCAGTATTCCTATCTCTAATTTTGCAAGTTCAAATTGTGATACGCTCTCAAATTCAAGATCTGCTACAAAAGAAAAAAGAAATGGCTTTTCTATAATTGGGACGGATTGGATTTTAGAAAGGTTGATGTTTAAACCTCCTAATGTGGTCAGTATTTTTCCTAAACTTCCTGGTTGGTGACCAGCTGTAAAGTTTATGGTTGCTTTATTTGCACCATCAATACTTCGACTTGTTTTTTCTACTACCACAAATCTGGTAGCGTTCTTTTTTACTTGCTGGATGTTGTCACTAATTATTTTTAATCCATAAAGCTGCGCCGCCTGAGTAGATGCTACAGCTGCAACTCCACGTTTTTTCTCTTTGGCTATTCTATAGGCCGCAGCTGCGGTATCATCCGTTTCTACCAGTTTAATATGTTGGTGTTTTCTGAAAAAAGGCTTGCATTGCAACAATGCCATTGGATGAGACTGCACCTCATCAATATTTTTAATTTCTTGACCGTGGAGCGCCATAAGTTGATGTTTTATATGAAGGTAAAACTCCCCTGTAATCGACAAGCCTTGCTCCTTTATTAAAGTATAATTAGGTAAAATACTTCCGGCTATAGAATTTCCTATGGCCATAATGCCTGTGTCTACCTCAGCTGTTGCCACCGCTATGACCAGTTGATCAAAGGAATTACATTCTAATAATGTTACGTCACCATACAATTGACGCGCCACTTGATGGTGATAAGAACCTTTAATACCTTGAATTGCTACTTTCATTTTTGAGTAAAAAAAAAGTCTTGATTAGATCAAGACTTTATAGTTGTTTATATTTTTAAAATATTACCATACAGTCATGACTTCCATAAAATAGAAATGAAATCCGTACCAGAAATAAGTTGATGTGATCATAATTAATGGCTAAAGTAAAATAGATTTTTATAAAACCCTTGCTTTTCAAGTACTTTTATGAAATATATACTACTCTATCGTTGTAGTAAGGTTGTTTTAAACAAATGTTACTGCCTTTTTTTATATTCAAACGTATTTGATAGATAAAATATCCTGTTGTACTAACTTTTCAGGTAAGGTTGCAAAAACGAAAAATATAGCAAACTACCCAAAAAGGCGAGAACAAAATAACGAGCACCCAAGCAAATTATTTACTCCCAACTGTTTTTTATAAACCTTTACAAATACCGATGTGATAGCGGCTCACATAAGTAAACGTATGGACCAAAAGATTATTTGTGCTGTATTGCTGATCTGCACATTTACAATTTAAGACTGATTAATTGCAGTTTGCCAGTTCAAAATGGAATCGTGTCACACTAAAATTAAGAGACCGTAAACTTCCTACCACAAGAAAGGTCGTTGACAGAATCAATACTTGGCTCTCCTCTATGGATATTTCGATACTTCAACACATGTACATTCAGCACCCAGTAGAAAACTACCAATGAAATATTAATTTAGCTAACTACAAACAGAATGATAGATCACAAAACATTAGAAAAGCAAGGTGTATGATCTCATAAATTTTGAAAACTACGATAGAAAAGACATAAAACCAGCTTAGATATTTTCACCAACACACCCATATTTAAAATCACTTCTGGAAGAGGTTAACTGATTAGGGCTTCAACAATTGAGATTAAAAATCTTCATCTAAATACGTTAGAGGTGGAGAATTATCATTCTTTATCAATTTATTGAAAATTTAAAAGATCTTCTAAACCTTTTGAAATTGCCCAAAACTGGATACAACTTCTTTTAAAAATGATTTTACCATAGTTTTGCAAGTAGGATTCACTTCGTTTCTTATCTTTACGTTATGTCTATAGAAGTAAGCAAAATTTCCAAATATTACGGACAGCAAAAAGCGCTGGACGAAGTTAGTTTTTCCATAAAATCTGGAGAAATAGTAGGTTTTTTAGGCCCTAATGGCGCTGGGAAATCTACCATGATGCGCATTCTTACTACGTATCTCAATGCAAATGAAGGAACAGCAAGTGTCAACGGTCACGATGTTGTAACGGAACAACGCGAGGTTCAAAAATCAATAGGATACCTTCCCGAGAGCAATCCGCTGTATCCAGATATGTATGTAAAAGAGTACCTTTCTTTTAGTGCAAGCGTCTATAAATTAACAGATTCTAAAAACCGAATAGACGAGGTAATCCAAGAAACTGGACTGACTTCCCATGTGGGTAAAAAAATCATCGAACTTTCTAAAGGGTATAAGCAACGTGTAGGACTGGCAAATGCACTGTTGCACAGACCTAAAGTTCTTATTCTCGATGAACCTACAACGGGACTTGATCCTAATCAATTGGTAGAAATACGCCAACTGATTAGAAAAGTAGGTAAAAACACGACAATTTTACTCTCCACTCACATTATGCAGGAAGTAGAAGCCATGTGTGATCGTGTGATCATCATAAATAAAGGGAATATAGTGGCAGACGATTACCTCAAGAATTTGAAAAGTGATGCGGTTCAAGTGATCGAAGTAGAATTTGATTACAAAGTAGAACCAGAATTATTACAACGTATTACACGAGTAAGAGAGGTTACAGATCTTATCAACTCGCCTGGTTTTATTTACAGCTTGCGATTCGAAACTAAACAGGACATGCGCAGCGCTGTCTTTGATTTTGCACACGATAATGAGTTGAAGATTCTATCGCTTAATAAAAGGAATAAAAATTTAGAAACAATGTTTAGCGAGTTAACTAAGGAATAGTTTTGAGTTATTGAGTTATTGAGTCAAAATTAAAATATAACTTAATACAACACTTCTTCTGGTGCAAAAACTGGGATGGTGGAGTATTTAAAATCTTTAAGATCTCTAGTAATTATCCCGTTAACACCATTGATTTTTAAGGCACAACTAAATTGAATAGCATCTTCATAGTCAATAATCTTGCTAGATAGAGAACTTATTAATGCAAATCGATCAGCTGGGATAATTTCAATAATATGAAGAAGTGACGCGATGATACTTTTAGACCTCTCCATGCCCTCAGATTTTGAAGCTATATAATGAGTAGTCTTGATACTAATAGCAGATGTATATAATATCCAGTTTTCGGTTTTAGCCTTTTTAAATAATTTAACTGCATTCCTACCAAAAGGCTCTCTCATAGTGACCAAATCAATGAGAATGTTAGTGTCCAAGAAATATTTCATTTTAGGTATTTAGCATAACGTTCCCCCCGTATTTTATCTCGATCTTTTACATAATCAATGTCAGCACTTACGGAACCTGCAATACCATACAACCAATCTGGAATAACAAACTCATCCTCAACAGCGGCTTTTTTTCCATAAACAGATGCTGATTCTTCAGCATAACTGCCATTGGTTATTTTATCCAAATATCTTTCCACTAACTCAGATAAACTGCGCCCACTTTCACTAGCATACCTTTTTGCTCTCTGGACTATTTCCTCATCTATTGTTAAAGTTAATTTTCTTCTCATTACACGTGTCTTTAATTCAAAGACACGTATTAAATCGTAAACAACTATATATCAGTCACATTTACTCAAATAGTATTGATATAATTCTTCCATACTTGCACCCCGGTATTTTTTCCAATAAATAGTAAGGTAAAACCACTGCAATCGCAATACTCCTTTTTCATGATAACGTCTTGCGCTCGTTATGAGCCATTTGGGAATGACATGATAGTGACCACGGTTGTATAAGGTCGTAATGAGGTCGTAATCTTCATAAATAGGAATCAGTGTATTATAACCGCCTATCTCGTCATATAATGCTCGGGTAATGTATTGGGACTGATCGCCACCACGACTTGCTTTCCATGAAAACCTAGTCAACCAACCTACAGCCATCAACCATGGATGCCTGCTTTTAAACTTCATTCTAAAACACCCAGCTGGATGTTCTTGCGCAACCGCATTTAAAATAAGTTGGTCATAATGATTAGGCGGATAAGAGTCTGCATGAAGGAAATAGAGAGTTTCTCCATTTGCAATAGTCGATCCATAATGCATTTGTTTGCCCCGTCCTTTTGCCGCTATAGCTGTTATGACTTTAAAACCATCTTTTATGGAAGCAAACGCATTTACTTTTAAAAGGGTGTTGTCACGACTACCGCCATCCACAACAATAACCTCCAGAGCAGTGGCATCAAAAGCAACCTTCTTCAAATGATGCAATAAGCCTTCTATAGTTGCGTCTTCGTTAAAAACAGGGATAATAATACTGAGCATAGTCGTTCAATATACGAAATGTAAACCGTTTAAATTGTGTTGATTTTTATCGAGAGCCTATACCTTTTAGTTATAGCTTACCTGCTATTTATACCCAGACAAGCAAAAATATAATTACCGCACTTTCTGATAAGTTTGCTTTCGCGAAAGCGGAACTATAACTCATTTAACAGGTCACTTGCTATCCTAAAAAATTTAAGCGTTTTCTTTAAGAATTCAATCCTGATATAGAATAATTGAGGAACAAACCTTAGAGTACCTCTATCAATCCTTTAAAGAGCACCACCATTTTAGGCTCTGCTTTCCCTGCAATTTCAATAATTTCAGTAATGTTTACTGCCACTAAGTTTTCTGGATCACACTCGTCTGTCAATACAGATATGGCACTTACGGGCAAATTCAAATGGTTTGCCACAATAATTTCTGGCACGGTACTCATCCCTACCGCATCAGCTCCCATGATTTTAAGCATTCTGTATTCTGCTCTGGTTTCTAGTTGTGGTCCTATCACACTTACATAAACACCTTCTTTTAGATCAATTCCCTGTTTTAGAGCAAGAGTTTTCAATTTTTCGTTCATGTTTTTATCATAAGGTGCGCTCATATCTGTAAATCGCTCACCAAAATCACTCACCCCTTTAAACGCTAGTGGGCTTCCTCCTTGCAAGTTGATATGATCATCGATGAGCATCAAGTCGCCTTTTTTCATATCTAGATTGATCGCTCCAGCAGCATTTGACACCAGGAGGTTTTTAATTCCCAAGCCATGCATGACTCTGATAGGATAGGTAATATCAGTAAAATCATACCCTTCATACAGGTGAAAACGACCTTGCATCACTACCACTTTTTTACCGCCTAGATCGCCATAGATCAACTTTCCAGAATGAAACTCTACAGTCGCCAGTGGAAACGATGGGATTTGATTGTAATGAGCGACCTTTTGGTTTTCTATACTGTCCACTAATTTCCCCAAACCAGTACCTAAAACGATTCCTACTTCTGGAGCGTCAAAACCTTGCGCCTTTAAATATTCTATAGATTGAGTAAGTTGTTTCTTGCTAAGCATCATATGTGTTTTAAAAATTGTTGAAATACTGGAACGTCTTTTATGTCTTCATAATAATCTACGTCATTGCGCGCTTCCAGTACCGCATAATTTATATTTTTAAGATTATTTAATGTTTTTTCTAATACGGTTGCAGCTCCCCATTCCTTATCTTGAAAAACACCTTGGACTAATTTTTTAGTAAAACCCAAGAGGTAATAACCACCATCTTCTGCTGGACCTATAACCGCATCATGGGATTCTAATTGCTCAAAAGCATTTTCAAGATCGGCCTGATTCATGTCTTGTAGGTCAGATCCTATAATGATAACATGATCGTGGTTTTTAAATGCCTCTTGAAACGCGTGTTCCATACGTACCCCAAGATCAGCTCCTTCCTGCACGTATTTATCATAAATGGCATTATCCCAAGCATCATTTTTATGCACTTGCTCACTATACCAAACTTGTTTCGTGGCTTTAAGATCTTTAGTAATCTCCCGAGTATGCGCTAATAGAAATTTATAAATTTCAAAAGCCGCCTCGTCGCCTATCGTTTTGGCTAGACGTCGCTTCCCTACCCCTAATTCTGGGTTGCGCGTAAAGATGATAAGACAATTAGAATTTTTAGTAGTCAAAAGAAGTGGTTTACAATACAATAGTAAGGTAAAGAAATCATGATTTTGTGATGTCTTCATAGATTTATTAGTTTTTTAAATAGAATTAATTGCATTTAATTGTTTTCACTTATATCACATTCATTTACGATCAATTCCTTAAAATACAAAGTCTTTGTTACTGACGAGAAATCAACATACTGGCACAACAAAAAAATTGAAATAGGTACTTCTTATCTAGGACTTTTAGTGAAGCTGGGTTTTTGAGCAGATTGATTCTAGGTGTTGCAAGTAGCATTCCTAATTTCTTTAATGAAGCTGTATACAGAAGTAATAAAACAGAAAGTTGCCGCAGCATCCTTTTCAACTTATTTTAGCAAAAAAATTAAATTTATGAAAACATTAAAAATAAGTTTGTGCTTAATGGTAATCCTTAGTGTATTTGCCTGTTCAAGTGATGATGATTCTGTAAACAACGGTCCAGCTAACGTTATATTTAGTGCTGACGGCGTGGAATATAGATTTGGGAATGGGGTGTTTCTTGTAGGAAGTGGATCTGGCACCCTAGACGCTAGACAAGATCAAACCAATCGAGCAAGCATAGTAGTTTCAGAAAGCGCAGTTGGTGATAATGCCATCAATCAGATTTTTATTACAATTGATGGGGCTACTTACTTTGGTGATGAAGGCAACGTAGCAATCAATAATAACAGCAGGCTTGAAGGTACTTTTCAAGGTGTTTACAACACTGCTAATCGCAGCAATTCTATTGCAGTAACAAACGGAACCTTTTTTGTTGACAAATAAAGTTGAGTCGATCTATATTTTATATAACAATTGTCTCGATTTCTGACATTTCACTTACTAACAGTTGAAGAAAACATAGCTTTTTATCTGAATGACATTAAATCTCAAATTTTATAAGATTGAAAGACCATATTAAGTAATATCTAATGCCTGTAATCTTGATGTTACAGGCATTTTTAATAAGAATATTATTTTCAAACCATTGATGTAATTAAAAATGTATCTTTGCAAACGCTAAGAGAATGTATCTCAAGGCACCGTCAGAACGACTGACATACATAATATTCATTATAAAATAATTTTGGCATGTATTTAGCACCAGAAAAAAAAGCAGAGATTTTCTCCAAGTACGGAAAAGACACAAATGATACAGGTAACACTGATTCACAAATTGCATTATTTACGTACCGCATCAACTATTTAACAGGACACCTTAAGAGCAATCGCCACGACTACAACACAGAACGTAGTCTAGTGAAGCTGGTAGGAAAGCGTCGTTCCCTTCTTGATTACAAGATGAAGAAAGACGTAGTTGCTTACCGTGAGTTGATTAAAGACTTAGGTATCAGAAAATAATAAATTGGGGACTTCGTGTCCCCTTTTTTGTTTTTTGCGCATCACATGCGCAAAGCTAGAAGTGCATTACATATCATGCGCTTCCTATAGCATACAGTCGCAGGAGCTTGATTCTGTTTACGCTTTCGCGAAAGCGTACTAAAAATATAAATCGTGAAAAGCGCATGCATTGCGCTGTCAACGCCTAGCGTTGCAAATCAAAGCTGGTTTCTCATAAAGTACCAAGAACACTAGTTTAAATGGAGTCCTAAACAACTAGGTTTATTAGCTTTTTAGAATTTGATTTTAACTTCCTGTTCAAAACACCTTCTCTACCACACACAACTTGAGATTAATGTTTAACTATATTTATGAAACCACAAGTTTTTAAACAAGTGATCAAAATGGCCAATGGGCCTGATATCACTATCGAAACTGGAGCGCTTGCAAAACAAGCACATGGATCTGTCGTGATCACATGTGGAAAAGCAATGCTTCTAGGAACTGTAGTGTCCGGCTACAAATCAACTGGACTAGATTTCCTGCCACTTACGGTAGATTACCGTGAGAAATTTGCCGCTGCCGGTAAGTATCCAGGCGGCTTCTTTAAACGTGAAGCACGTCCTAATGATGGAGAAGTACTTACTATGCGTCTTGTAGACCGTGTATTGCGTCCCTTATTCCCTAAAGATTACCATGCAGAAGTACAGGTAATGATTCAATTAATGTCTCATGATCCAGAAGTAATGCCAGACGCTATGGCTGGTCTTGCGGCAAGTGCGTGTTTACAATTATCTGACATTCCTTTTGAATGTGCGATCTCTGAAGTACGTGTAGCACGTGTAGAAGGAGAATTTATCGTAAACCCAAGTTATGCCCAGCTTGCTGAAGCAGACCTAGAAATGATGATAGGTGCCAGTGCTGACTCTGTGATGATGGTAGAAGGTGAGATGAGTGAAGTATCTGAAGAGGATATGATCGCTGCCATCAAAGCCGCTCACGAAGCTATTAAAGATCAATGTGCTGCTCAAATCGCTCTTGCTGAGGAGGTAGGTAGAAAAGAAGTACGTGAATACGATGGTGAAGAACAAGATGCTGATATCGAAGCTAAAATCGCCGAATTTACTTATGACAAAGTATATGAGGTAACTAAAAAAGGAAGTGGAAAAAAGGAACGTTCTAAAGCCTTTGGCGAGATTAAAGAAGCTTTACTTGCCACTTTTGATGAAGAAACGGTAGCAAATCATGGGAAAATGATTTCTAAGTACTTCAACAAATCGCATAAAAAAGCCGTACGTGATGTACTTCTTAATGAAGGCATACGTCTAGATGGTCGCAAGACTACAGACATACGTGATATATGGTGTGAAGTAGATTACCTTCCATCCACACACGGTAGTGCAATTTTCTCTCGTGGAGAAACACAAGCACTAGCAACAGTTACTCTAGGAACTTCAAGAGATGCAAATGTTATAGACATGGCATCACAAGAAGGAGAAGAGCGTTTCTACTTGCACTATAACTTCCCACCTTTCTGTACAGGAGAAGCTCGCCCATTACGTGGTACTTCTCGTCGTGAAATTGGTCACGGTAACTTAGCGCAGCGCGCGTTAAAAAGAATGCTTCCAGAGGAGCTTCCTTACACGGTAAGAATTGTATCAGAAGTATTAGAATCTAATGGTTCTTCTTCTATGGCGACAGTTTGTGCTGGTACTATGGCTATGATGGATGCAGGTTTACCTATGAAGAAACCCGTTTCTGGTATCGCGATGGGATTGATCACAGATGGTGATAAGTACGCCGTTCTTTCTGACATTTTAGGTGATGAAGATCACTTAGGAGATATGGACTTTAAAGTAACGGGAACAGAAGATGGTATCACTGCTTGTCAAATGGATATTAAAGTAAAAGGTCTTTCTTATGAAATCCTTACCAATGCTTTAATGCAGGCTAGAGATGGTCGTTTGCACATCCTAGGAAAACTGACTGAAACTATCGCTGTACCTAATACAGACGTGAAGTCACACGCTCCTAAGATGGAATCTATGGAGATTGAAGGCAAATTCATTGGCGCTGTAATAGGACCCGGTGGAAAAGTGATTCAAGAAATGCAAAAAGAAACAGAGACCGTAATCAACATCAAAGAAGATGGTGATATGGGTGTTATTGAAATTGCAGGTACAGACCGTGCTAAGATTGAAGCTGCTCTAGAACGCATCAGAAACATCATTTTTGAACCAACCGTAGGCTCTGTATATGAGGTGAAGGTTGTGAAAATGCTAGACTTTGGCGCTGTTGTAGAATTAAAGCCTGGTAAAGAAACTTTACTTCACGTAAGTGAGTTTGATTACAAACGCATCGAAGATCCATCTACGGTTCTTAAGGTAGGAGACATACTTGATGTAAAATACATGGGTCTAGATCCACGTACCAAGAAGCAAAAAGTATCTCGTAAGGAATGTTTACCTAAGCCAGAAGGTTATGTAGAGCGTCCAGCGCGCGAGCGTGATGACCGTCCAAGACGTGATAATGACCGTCGTGCTCCACGTCGTGATGACCGTCCAAGACGTCCAAGTTCTGACAGTTCTGACTCTAAGTCTGAATAATTAGTTCTTTTATTCGCTTTCGCGAAAGTTGATAAATTTAAAATGCCTCTTGAAATTTCAAGAGGCATTTTTTTGTTTTTTTATACAAAGCTAATCAGGGTCTATTTAAAATAATATAAATATT
>Ga0222644_1000036_pt1 | contig 85431 bp, 90 predicted proteins | sample AntAcemetagen291_FD_179800 | JGI IMG/M metagenome (GOLD analysis project Ga0222644, IMG submission 179800) | Saline water microbial communities from Ace Lake, Antarctica - #291 | ecosystem: Environmental > Aquatic > Non-marine Saline and Alkaline > Saline | place: Antarctica: Ace Lake...
CAGTTTTGGCAGCAGCATAATAAACCAATAGAGATTTGGTCATTAAACATATTTGAGCAGAAACTAAAATACATACTCGACAATCCTGTTGTATCAGGCTTTGTGACCAACCCAATAGATTGGAAATTTAGCAGTGCAAGAAATTATGTTAATGATGACCATACCATTTTGGAAATTGATATAAATTAGATAATGTGTACGAGCGAGACCCTCGCACCAGCTGGGGTTGCCAATAAACAGTTTTGGCAGCAGAATAATAAACCAATAGAGATTTGGTCATTAAACATATTTGAGCAGAAACTAAAATACATACACAACAATCCTGTTGTATCAGGCTTTGTGACCAACCCAATAGATTGGAAATTTAGCAGTGCAAGAAATTATGGTAATGATGACCATACCATTTTGGAAATTGATATAAATTAGATAATGTGTACGAGCGAGACGCTCGCACCAGCTGGGGAACGACACCTAATGTCATACTTAGATTTTCTCGTTCTAAAACAGAAGCTTTCAACTTAATTAAATTACCGTCAGAATAATGAAAAAGTATTTTTTTATATTTCTAGTATCTCTAACTATCATTTTAATCGTTTTCGGTATTTATAAAATGAATTTTTACTCTCATACCTTTAATGAAGGAGGTGATAGAGGTTCTAAAATACTTCATCTTCATTCGTTTGTTAGTAAGTTTGAATCTGCTGAAAATAGAAAACCTACTAGTACAAATGTTTCTGAGTTTTTAAAACAATTTAAAGATTTTCAATTTGATAAAAAAGTTATTTATACAGGTTTTGTTAATGATTATTTTGTAATTAATATAAGAACTCTTACTGCAATACTTAATGAATGGGAATCTGAGAAATCTGAGATTAGTAATATAAATTTTGATACTATGTATGAAGAATATTCTAGTTTGAGTTTTTTATTTAGTGATCAATCTTCGTTTACCTTATATGTTAATTAGTGTTGCAAATTATTAAAAGAGCAACAAAAGTGTTCCAATGTTGGGACAAGTGCCTTAAATAAAGGGTTCTCCAATAGAAACGGAGGTTTTAAAGAAATATACTTAGAAACTAACTATAGTTATGCTGATGCAAACGGCAACATGACTCAGGATAACAATAAAGGAATCAGACTAGAAATAGCCACGAATAACAACCTACAAAACGAACGACTTTTAATACCACAAAACTACTTTAATGACCTCATCGGAAAGAGCATTATAAAAAGATTAAAAAAGATCAATAGCAAAGCAGGAAATATGAATCATCTGCGAGCGTCTGTAATCGTGAATTGGTTAAAACAGCACAACATCAGAAAAGTCCAATATCTAGCGGGCCATAAGTTTATCAGTTCCACAGAAAAAGACAAACAGAACTATTTTGAAAGTCTGCAAGATGCCGTAAACGAGTTCCATCCGTTATCCTAAAAGTCAGTATCAAATAATCACAATAATAATATCTTTGCAGCATGAGTAAAAAAGAAATCTCCATACCAGAAGAAATAATCGCTAATAAAATATTTTTAGTTAGAGATAAAAAAGTGATGTTGGACAGCAGTCTTGCTGAGCTTTATCAAGTAGAAACAAAACGTTTAAATGAGCAAGTAAAAAGAAATAGCGATCGTTTTCCAGATGATTTTATGTTTCAACTTACTAAAGAAGAATGGACAGACTTGAAGTCGCAAAATGCGACCTCAAGTTGGGGTGGACGACGTAGCGAACCTTTTGTATTTACTGAACATGGAGTTTTAATGCTTTCGAGCGTTTTAAATAGTGAAAGAGCCATTGCTGTAAACATCAAGATCATGAGGGTTTATACAAGAATAAAAGAAATGTTACTTACCAGCAATGATTTATTACTACGAATGGAAAAGCTAGAAAGAAACGCCAATAAACACGATATGCAAATTTCACAGGTTTTTGATCTCATAAAACAGTTGGTAAAACAAGAAGAAGCTCCACGTACACAAATCGGTTATAAAGCAGATAACAAATAAAAAGCCACAAGATTTCTATGGTCTTGTCGATAGGATGAATCAACCTCTTGACTCTTGCGCATGGTTCAAAGAATATAGTTTACAAAAATGCAAAGACTATATGATCGACATTCGTAAACCAGTTCCATTAACTCACTATAAAAAAATAAATAGAAATGCTAAGCAACACTTCATCCATTTGGGCAAAAAAATAAAGTAATAATAGCAAAGTCCCCTGCAGGCGCCAGTCTACAAAGTCGCTAGTGCTCGTTTTTAACGAGTACCGTGCTGAGTAAACACGATGTAATCAATAAAAGGAAAGTCATAAACGGCTTTCCTTTTTTTATGCACTAAAATCAAGCTAAAAACCATTCCAGTAGTTTTTCCAACACCTCTGTATCTCTTTGAGCCAATTTAGAAGCTTTTGCAGCGAGTTGTTCAAGTTAGCTAGGCGTTGCAACTCATCAAAACCGCTACAAAAGTGTTCCAAGGTTGGTACAAGTGCCTTAAATAAAGGGTTCTCCAATAGAAACGGAGGTTTTAAAGAAATATACTTAGAAACTAACTATAGTTATGCTGATGCAAACGGCAACATGACTCAGGATAACAATAAAGGAATCAGACTAGAAATAGCCACGAATAACAACCTACAAAACGAACGACTTTTAATACCACAAAACTACTTTAATGACCTCATCGGAAAGAGCATTATAAAAAGATTAAAAAAGATCAATAGCAAAGCAGGAAATATGAATCATCTGCGAGCGTCTGTAATCGTGAATTGGTTAAAACAGCACAACATCAGAAAAGTCCAATATCTAGCGGGCCATAAGTTTATCAGTTCCACAGAAAAAGACAAACAGAACTATTTTGAAAGTCTGCAAGATGCCGTAAACGAGTTCCATCCGTTATCCTAAAAGTCAGTATCAAATAATCACAATAATAATATCTTTGCAGCATGAGTAAAAAAGAAATCTCCATACCAGAAGAAATAATCGCTAATAAAATATTTTTAGTTAGAGATAAAAAAGTGATGTTGGACAGCAGTCTTGCTGAGCTTTATCAAGTAGAAACAAAACGTTTAAATGAGCAAGTAAAAAGAAATAGCGATCGTTTTCCAGATGATTTTATGTTTCAACTTACTAAAGAAGAATGGACAGACTTGAAGTCGCAAAATGCGACCTCAAGTTGGGGTGGACGACGTAGCGAACCTTTTGTATTTACTGAACATGGAGTTTTAATGCTTTCGAGCGTTTTAAATAGTGAAAGAGCCATTGCTGTAAACATCAAGATCATGAGGGTTTATACAAGAATAAAAGAAATGTTACTTACCAGCAATGATTTATTACTACGAATGGAAAAGCTAGAAAGAAACGCCAATAAACACGATATGCAAATTTCACAGGTTTTTGATCTCATAAAACAGTTGGTAAAACAAGAAGAAGCTCCACGTACACAAATCGGTTATAAAGCAGATAACAAATAAAAAGCCACAAGATTTCTATGGTCTTGTCGATAGGATGAATCAACCTCTTGACTCTTGCGCATGGTTCAAAGAATATAGTTTACAAAAATGCAAAGACTATATGATCGACATTCGTAAACCAGTTCCATTAACTCACTATAAAAAAATAAATAGAAATGCTAAGCAACACTTCATCCATTTGGGCAAAAAAATAAAGTAATAATAGCAAAGTCCCCTGCAGGCGCCAGTCTACAAAGTCGCTAGTGCTCGTTTTTAACGAGTACCGTGCTGAGTAAACACGATGTAATCAATAAAAGGAAAGTCATAAACGGCTTTCCTTTTTTTATGCACTAAAATCAAGCTAAAAACCATTCCAGTAGTTTTTCCAACACCTCTGTATCTCTTTGAGCCAATTTAGAAGCTTTTGCAGCGAGTTGTTCAAGTTAGCTAGGCGTTGCAACTCATCAAAACCGCTACAAAAGTGTTCCAAGGTTGGTACAAGTGCCTTAAATAAAGGGTTCTCCAATAGAAACGGAGGTTGTAAAGAACTATACTTAGAAACTAACTATAGTTATGCTGATGCAAACGGCAACATGACTCAGGATAACAATAAAGAAATTAGACCAGAAATAGCCAAGAATAGCTAGGAATAACAACCTACAAAACAAACGACTTTTAATACCACAAAACTACTTTAATGACCTGATCGGAAAGAGCATTATAAAAAGACTAAAAAAGATCAATAGCAAAGCAGGAAACATGAATCATCTGCGAGCGTCTGTAATCGTGAATTGGTTAAAACAGCACAACATCAGAAAAGTCCAATATCTAGCGGGCCATAAGTTCATCAGTTCCACAGAAAAAGACAAACAGAACTATTTTGAAAGTCTGCAAGATGCCGTAAACGAGTTTCATCCATTGAGTTAAATACTGAATAAAAGTACTTGATTAGGTACTTTTTATTATCTTTGCTTTATGGAAACAGTAAATTATACAGACTTTCGTTCCAATATGAAGCATTGGTTTGATAAAGTAGTCAATGATGTAAGCGATATCATTATCAAGCGTAAAAGTGGTAAAGATCTTGTTTTAATATCGTTAGACGAATACAACTCATTAAAGGAAACGACCTATTTGCTAACAGGAAAAAATAGAGATATTTTATTAAACTCTATCAAAGAACTTGAAGCAGGTAAAGGAGTTCAAAAAGGTTTAATAGAATAGATGAAATTAATTTGGTCGACTTCTTCTTGGGAAGATTATTTGTATTGGCAGAAAGTCGATAAAAAAATAGTAAAACGAATTAATGAACTTATTAAAAGTTGTTTGCGAACACCTTTTGAAGGCATAGGAAAACCCGAAGCTTTAAAGGGCGATTTACAGGGTTATTTGTCAAGACGAATAACATCAGAACATCGATTGGTTTACAAATACGAAAAAGAAGAAATCTTGATAGCCGCTTGTCGTTATCATTACGGGAAATAAATCCCCAGCTAGCGCGAGGATCTTGCTCGTGCCCTCAAAGAAAAGTAAACTGATTTTTATCTATTTTTACTAAAAAGAGTTGATGAGCCGAAAGTATAAATTTGCAGATAAATTTGGTGCGTACTTTATAAGCTTTGCTACTGTGAACTGGATAGATGTATTTACTAGAGACGCTTACTTTTGGTGTATTATAGAATCGTTAGATTTTTGCAGAAAAAATAAAGGCATGGAGCTTTATGGTTATTGTATGATGCCAAGCCACGTTCATTTAATCTTTCGGTCAGCATTAAACGATCCATCAGGATTAATAAGAGACTTTAAAGGGTTTACTTCAAATAAAATAGTTAAAATCATTGATGATAATCTACATGAAAGCCGAAAAGAATGGATGCTCTGGATGTTTGAACGTGTTGGCAAAAAAAATAGCAATGTTGCCAATAAACAGTTTTGGCAGCAGAATAATAAACCAATAGAGATTTGGTCATTAAAACATATTTGAGCAGAAACTAAAATACATACATGACAATCCTGTTGTATCAGGCTTTGTGACCAACCCAATAGATTGGAAATTTAGCAGTGCAAGAAATTATGGTAATGATGACCATACCATTTTGGAAATTGATATAAATTAGATAATGTGTACGAGCGAGACGCTCGCACCAGCCGGGGATACTTCATCTCCAATATTTTCTCTTTATGATTACTAAAGCTATTAAAAGAAATATTTTAGTGTTTTTATTATCGCTTATGCTTAGCTCATGTGGTATAAGAACATTTTATTTAAAAGATTCTGATGTTTTAAAAGCTCCATTAAATCCTACGAAATATGTAGAAATTAATGAGTTTAATGAATCTCTATATACTTTAATTGATACAGAAACAATATATAAAGAAGATAATAATAAAGCCTTGAATGATGAATATTATTGGGTTCTAAAATTCTATCCTAACGGACGGTTCAATCTTTTTATAATTAATGATAATAACACAAAATTATATACTGAAAAAACTTTTGATCCAAAGTATCACGGTTATCGAGGATACTATAATCTAAAAGATGGAATAATTAAATTTAATGCATTTTTAATAACAAAAGAGTTACGAGGAATGGGAAAAGTCTCTGGTACTATTAAGATTGAAGGAGATGTTTTAATAATTTATGCCCCAAAGGATAACTTATATATTACAACTATAAAAAGTAGTATTGATAAAAAGTTAATTAATTTTGTACCTAGTTGGTAATGATTAAACTACTATATCCCCAGCTGGCGCGAGCGTCTCGCTCGTGATCTTCACAAGAAGAGTAAATAATAAAAGAGGAAAGTTAGCAATGGTTTTCCCCTGCTGGTGCGAGCGTAATTAGCCGGAACGGCTATCGCGAGCATCTTGCTCGTGCCCTCAAAGAAAAGTAAACTGATTTTTATCTATTTTTACTAAAAAGAGTTGATGAGCCGAAAGTATAAATTTGTAGATAAATCTGGTGCGTACTTTATAAGCTTTGCTACTGTGAACTGGATAGATGTATTTACTAGAGACGCTTACCTTTGGTGAATTAAAGAATCGTTAGATTTTTGCAGAAAAAATAAAGGCATGGAGCTTTATGGTTATTGTATCATGCCAAGCCACGTTCATTTAATCTTTCGATCAGCATTAAACGATCCATCAGGATTAATAAGAGATTTTAAAGGGTTTACTTCAAAGAAAATGGTTAAAATCATTGATGATAATCCATATGAAAGCCGAAAAGAATGGATGCTCTGGATGTTTGAACGTGCTGGCAAAAAAAATAGCAATGTTGCCAATAAACAGTTTTGGCAGCAGCATAATAAACCAATAGAGATTTGGTCATTAAACGTATTTGAGCAGAAACTAAAATACATACACAACAATCCTGTTGTATCAGGCTTTGTGACCAACCCAATAGATTGGAAATTTAGCAGTGCAAGAAATTATGGTAATGATGACCATACCATTTTGGAAATTGATATAAATTAGATAATGTGTACGAGCGAGACCCTCGCACCAGCTTCGGAATTGGTTAAAACAGCACAACATCAGAAAAGTCCAATATCTAGCGGGCCATAAGTTCATCAGTTCCACATAAAAATACAAACAGAACCATCTTGAAAATCTTCAAGATGCTGTGAATGAGTTCCATCCTTTATTCTAAAAGTCAGTATTAAATAATCACAATAATAATATCTTTGCAGCATGAGTAAAAAAGAAATCTCCATACCACAAGAAATAATCGCTAATAAAATATTTTTAGTTAGAGATAAAAAAGTGATGTTGGACAGCAGTCTTGCGGAGCTTTATCAAGTAGAAACAAAACGTTCAAATGAGCAAGTAAAAAGAAATAGCGATCGTTTTCCAGATGATTTTATGTTTCAACTTACTAAAGAAGAATGGACAGACTTGAAGTCGCAAAATGCGACCTCAAGTTGGGGAGGACGACGTAGCGAACCTTTTGTATTTACTGAACATGGAGTTTTAATGCTTTCGAGCGTTTTAAATAGTGAAAGAGCCATTGCTGTAAATATCAAGATCATGATGGTTTATACAAGAATAAAAGAAATGTTACTTACCAGCAATGATTTATTATTACGAATGGAAAAGTTAGAAAGAAATACCAGTAAACACGATATGCAAATTTCACAGGTTTTTGATCTCATAAAACAGTTGGTAAAACAAGAAGAAGCTCCACGTGCACAAATCGGTTACAAAAAAGATAACAAATAAAAAGCCACAAGATCTCTATGGTCTTGTTGATAGGATGAATCAACCTCTTGACTCTTGCGCATGGTTCAAAGAATATAGTTTACAAAAATGCAAAGACTATATGATCGACATTAGCAAACCAATTCCATTAACTCATTATAAAAAATAAATAGAAATGGTAAGCAACACTTCATACATTTGGGCAAAAAAATAAAGTAATAATAGCAAAGTCCCCGGCTGGCGCGACCGTCTCGCTCGTGAACTACACAATTAAAAGGAAAGTCAAAAACGGTTTCCCTTTTTTTTGAATTAAAGCAAAGCGACCCATGTAGTAAAGAAGTCTTTGAATTTGTTTCACACATATTCAATTCAAGCCGGCATTAAAAAAGAGCTACTCAAAAATCTTCTTCTTCCTCAATTCAAAATTCTGTCCTAAATACACCCTGCGCACCACTTCATCTTCGGCAAGTTCTTCAGGCGAACCGTGTTTTAAGATTTTACCTTCAAACATAAGGTAGGTACGGTCTGTAATAGCCAGTGTTTCTTGTACATTATGATCGGTAATAAGGATGCCTATGTTTTTCTTAGTGAGTTGCGCTACTATTCTTTGGATATCTTCTACCGCTACAGGATCGACACCTGCAAAAGGCTCATCGAGTAATATAAAAGTAGGGTCTGTCGCTAGGGAACGTGCGATTTCTGTACGGCGTCGTTCTCCACCGCTTAATAAATCCCCATTTCTATTGCGCCTGTCTTGTAGACCAAATTCTTCGAGCAATTTCTCACAACGTTCTTTTTGGTCTTTTTTAGAAAGCTTGGTCAGTTGTAAAACACCGAGGATATTTTCTTCTACGGTAAGTTTTCTAAAAATAGAAGCCTCTTGTGCCAGATAACCTATACCATGCTGTGCTCTTTTGTACATTGGGTACTTAGTAATTTTCTTGTCATCCAGCCACACTTCACCACCAGTAGGTTTTACAAGACCTACCGTCATGTAAAAAGACGTTGTTTTCCCAGCACCGTTAGGTCCTAGCAGACCTACAATCTCTCCTTGATTCACTTCATAAGAAACCCCTTTGACCACGGGACGGCCTTTATAGGATTTCTGTAAATTATCAGCTCTTAATTTCTTTAACATGGAGCAAATTTAATGGTTTTGAATTCAATTTTTACTCAAGTTATGACTTCTTAATTCTCACTAATGATTAAATTGCATTTATATTAGAAATTCAACTATTCATTTTATGGAACTTCCTAGATTTCTTATGGGCGATAACGTTCATTATCCTGAAGATATTTTTGTCATTCACTTAGAATATCCGCGTTTTATCATCAATCTTAAAGATGACGAAGTAGAGTTTCTTGAAGAAGTGACAAAAGCAGATGCCGAAGAACTGGAAGAAGAGACTAAAAACCTGATAGAAGAAGCCAGTCGTTTCTATGACGAGCAAATGGAACTTTACGAGCAATAATGGAAGATATAAAACAAGTAGACTGGGACGCCACCTTATTTCTTAATGATTGGGGAAATGATGCTGTTGACCTATTCTTCAATATCGTTACTCATAAATTTTATGCGGTACCGCTTTATTTATTTATACTTTTTACACTGTATAAAAAATTAGGAGTCCGCAATCTAGCCATCGCATTGATTGCTATAGCTTTATTAATCACCTGTACAGATCAACTGGCAAATCTTTTTAAAAATGGTTTTGAAAGATTCCGTCCATTTAGAGAACCAGCTTTAGAAGGTCTTATTTCTAAGGTAGGTAAAAGTGGCGGTACCTATGGTTTTTATAGCGGCCATGCCAGCAGTGCTTTTGCACTAGCTACCTTTTTGTGGTTTATATTGAAAAGGAAACACAAGACACTGGGCATTGTTATGCTCGTCTGGGCAGTTCTGGTTGCTTACAGTCGTGTTTATTTAGGCGTTCATTATCTAGGTGATGTGCTTATGGGAGCGTTTATGGGGACCTTACTAGGTTTGTTTTTTGCTTGGGTGTACGCTTTCGCGAAAGCGAGATACGGAGTTTCCACTACCATAAATTAAATAGGGATGAAAAAACAATTCTGTTTTCAAGTGGCTACCCAATGGAAAAAAGGCGATCATAAAAATTCCAAAACACATACGTCTAAAATTGCAGAAAAAGCCGATTTAAATATCTCTGCGGCTCGCGAATTCAAAGGGGAAGCCAGCAAACACAATCCCGAAGATTTACTGCTCAGTGCACTTTCTTCTTGTCACATGATGTCCTATTTCTATGTGTGCCAGCAACATGGGGTTGAGATTTTAGATTACGAAGACAAGGCTGTAGGGACACTAGAATTGCGATCAGATTTAAGTGGTGGTTTTACAGAAGTTCAATTAAATCCGGTGGCAACGATTACCAATATTGCTCAAAAAGCCCTTGCTTTAGAGTTGCATAAAAAGGCTCATGAGCTTTGTTTTATAGCAAATTCTGTTAGTTTTCCAGTAATTATCGATGCAATTGTGGAGCTGGTGGAAAGTGAAAAATGACTTTTAAGAGTTGTAGACACGCATACACATTCTTAAGACCCACAAGCGACTAATTATAAATCCTGGAGATCAGTGATAGCATTCAAGGTTCCATTTGTAATGAAGCGCTGTTATGCGATACTGGTAATAGGAGTGCTTTTAATTAAAAACATCAAAGGATAATTTTATTCCTTGAATAATCATACTGGTTCCTATAATGGCAATGATCAATCCCATCAATTTACCGATGACAGAAATCACATTATCGCCTATCTTTTTTGCAATGATATCACTTAATGTAAAGGCCATATAATTGAGAAAACACATCAATGCAAAAACTAGAATAACAACGGCTATATACATATAAGACGTTGTGTTGGCAACAAAGTTAGTTGCTGTTACGATCGTTCCTGGACCGGCTAGAATAGGAATTGCCAGCGGCGAAATAGCAATGTTTTCATCAATATTTACCTTTCGCAAATTCTTAATGTTTGATTTTTTGGACTGTAACATTTCAAATCCTACAAAGAAGATTAAAATCCCACCCGTAATCTTAAAAGCTGGTATGGTAATGCCGAATAAGTCAAAGATAAAATTACCAAGCAGCACAAATACAGCAACTATAATAAAAGCAACCAGTATGGCTTTTAAGTTGATTCTTTGTTTGGTCTCTTTATCTGCCCCTTCTGTTAATGACAGGAATATGGGCATATTAGAAATCGGATTCATAATGGCAAAAAAGCCAGTGAACACGGTAATTGCAAAAGTTGCTAATTCATTCATTTAACTAGGATCTAATTGAAAAGTAATGGAAACGTAGGGCAACACCTCCTAAATCTTCAATATGCAAAAATAGTCAAAAGGAACCTTTTACAATTTAAAGATTAGGGACTTTAAAAGGCTATAGAAACCAGTTGATTCTTTAGAGGAGATGCTGTTCAATAAAAAGCTTAAAGATTTACTATTAAAACTTCATAGCACGTTCAGTCATGTACTTTGGAATATCAAAAGCATCAACGAGGTGCTGACTTTCGTCTTTCAATTCTTTACAAAGTTTTGAAACTAACTTGTTTATCGCTAATGATTTGGAGCCAGAGATATAGTCGTGTTCTAGATACCAGCCTTTATGAGTCTCTATACGATGCAGCACATATAGGTTCTTTAGAGAGGTCAATATTTTTTTGACGCTCTGATCTTCTTCCTGATGAATTGTGCTGATGAATTGTTCCAGAACTACTCGATCGATGTAAGCGATGGCCATATCAATTGAATGAACTTGGACTTCTAGAAAAGCATCATAACTATCCATTCCATTCTTAATTTTTTTACTGAGGCGTATGGCTAGCGTGCGTAAAGAAAACTCTTCTCGATAAGTAAAAGCATCTAACTGAAACTGGCTGTCTAGCAAATGCTCTTCAGAAGTATTTCTGGTAATTATTGGGTTCAATTGATTCACATTAGATGATGCAATGGTAGAAATGTATTTGAGTGTGTCCCACCAATCCAATTTTCCAAACTGCTTTTTAAAATAGGTCAAACGGCTTTTTGCAGTGAGCTGTAATAAAACAGTATTATCTCCTTCAAATGTGGTAAATATATCAGTGTCTGCTTTTAAACGATCAAAGTACATTTCGCTCAAATAACCTTTTCCACCACAGGCTTCTCTGCAAGTTTGTATCGTTTCAGTAGCGTTCCACGTACTCAATGCTTTTAATCCAGCAGCGAGAGCTTCAATTTCTTGCTGATTTGTATGCGTATGGTGGGCATATTTTTTTAATAAATGATCATGTGCAAAATCAAATGCATACGCATTTGCAATCAATGGCATCAGCTTTTTTTGATGTGTGGGATAATCCATTATGGATTGCTCTGGTTTTCCTGGTGGACCAAATTGTTTGCGGTCTAAGGCAAAATAAACGGCCATATTTAAAGCTTTTTTTGCCGCCGTTTGTCCCGCAATAGGCACACAAAGTCTGCCGCCTACCAGAGTTCCTAACATAGTAAAAAAGCGTTTTGAAGAACTGCTTATTGGGCTGGTGTATTCACCAGTTTCGTCAATAGCACCAAATTTATCTAGTAAATTTTCTTTTGGAATCTTTATAGAATGGAAATGTAACGTACCATTATCTACTCCATTTAGCCCCATTTTATGACCGTTATCACCTATGGTAATCCCTGGTAATGAATCACCTTGCTTATTTCTTATAGGTACTAAAAAAGCATGAATACCATGTTCTTCTCCATTTACAATAAGTTGCGCAAATACCGTTGCCATCGTTGCGTGCATAGCTGCATTACCTATGTAGGTTTTCCTATCATACTGTGTAGGTGTGTTGATTATAAAAGTTTCATCTTCTGGCTGGTAAATAGCCGTGGTTTGTAGTGCTTTAACATTGCTACCATGATGCATTTCTGTCATTGCAAAACAACCTAGCAACTCCATGGTGCCTATGTCTTTTAAATACTTATCTTTGTGTTTTTTAGTTCCTAGTGATGCCACACTGCCGCCAAACAATCCATAATGAACACCAAACTTAATCGTTAGGCCCAAATCGTATTTTGCCATTTCTTCAAATACAGAAGCGTATTGTTCTAAGGACCCAGAGCCTCCATGTTCTAAAGGGTAAGCTAAACTACCAAGTCCAGCTTGAGCCAATTCTTTGCACCATTCTAACACCTTTTCTCTGCGTGTGTTTAAATCGTCATCATGACTTTCAATTCCATCTTTATGTGGATCGAGTATGTTTTTAACCTTAGTTTTTAAAGCGGCATTTCCATGTTGTAATAACTCTTGGAGCGGTTTAGAATAAGCTTTGTCTATCTTGTGTTGAGTAGGTTGATAGCTAGAAGAAACGGGATCATTTTCATAAACTGATCGAATAGCATCGTTACTCACAATACCTAAATAAGTCTCGATGAGATTTAATGATTCTCGGGTTTCATCATTTATCCATTCTTTGCTGTCTTCTTTTGTTGCAAGTAAACTCCCTATGGAGAACAAATCTAATTTCTCCTTATGGTTTAGTAAATCAGTATTTTCTTTGATATAACCTTTCCAATAAGCTAGCTCTCTAGCTGATGGCGGATTTTGAGGATTCAACCATTTACAAACTAAGTTTTTTGTTTCTGATTTAATAGTGTTATTCTCCTTAATTTTTTGATTGATAAAATCAATTTCATTTTCCTCAAGAACACCGTCAGCCCAAGCGATATATAATAATGGTAAGAATGGCAATAGAGAATCTTGAATGGAAACTGACATATTATTGATTTTCAAAATTTGGAATTGTAATAACAACTGTAAGATACTTTTTATTCATAGAGTTTCCAATATTCGTCATCAATAAAAGAGAGAAATATTTAGCCTATACATAGTTTTCAATCATCGCCGTCTTTGTCCAAAAGGTAAAACTTCCTTCTTCATTCATTAGGGTTCTATAGTTCTCAGCTGTTTGATATGGAGGATCAAAGTCATGAAGTTTCCCTGCTTCTTCACCTACCTTTCCCATCCCAGAAATTTGTCTTCACAAACTATCAGGGAATAAGGAAAAGTGCTTTTTAAATTCGAGAAGTAAAAGCTTCTCGCTTAAGAAGCCTGCAACCGACGCGCTTTTTTAAAGAGGAGTGCACTGGACAGATTTGGCAGCTTTGCTGCAAATCATGAGTGGTTGGGCGATGTTTGAACTTCTCTCAAAACTCTCTTCTATCGCACAATGGTTTTTAATATTTTTAATACTTTATCCAAAACTACAACTCCAACAACTCATCAATCGTATTTGAAGTAACCGAATGGTAATTAGGGCGTGCAGTTTTATAAATAGTTAATGCTTCTTCTATCCGGTCTGTTTTTTTAAATGCTTTAAATAGCGTCGTTACATACCAGCGTCTTCCGACGGTATTTAAGAATTCTGAGATTTTCAAATCGACCTTATTGCCATGATAACCTTTTATAATGGACTGCTCGTACCAAACCATGCTGATGTAAGAGTTCGTAGATTCAGTAAAATAAAAAGTGTCGTCTAGTTGTTGCAGTTGCTCTAAGGTGATATCCTCTGGAAAATTACGTACAAAATGAACCCATTCCTGTGGTGTCCACGCAGTGGTTATGCTGGCGTCAATTGTATTAGTTCCCACAAATGATTGTAAGACCTTTTCTACACTTGTAAATGCATCAGATTGAATAATGGCAGCGTTATCTGGAACACCAGGCTTGTAAATCCATTCTTCTGTATTAAAGGTGATGTTGTTCTTATCTAGTAAATTAGTGTTGAGATACGTTATGAAATCTTCCGTATTTGTAGTGGAAAAAGCATTCTTCTTAAAATAGGATTTTAAAAAGGCATCCATTTGTTCACGACCTACTTTTTCTTCTAGCGTTCTTAAAAACAAATACCCTTTGTCGTAAGCGATGCTGTTCATACCATCATCAGGATTTCTACCTTTTAAATCTAACTTTAGTTTCGTGTCATTTGGGCTGTCTTTTAAGGATTCTAATTCATCCTCTAAATCCTGACGACCTATCAATGCTAACATATCAGCGCGTTCTTTACCATAAAGGGCTTCCATGATCCTAATTTCAAAATAAACGGTAAAACCTTCATTGAGCCAGAAGTCATTCCAAGTAGCATTAGTCACTAAATTACCAGACCAAGAATGAGCTAATTCATGCGCCACAAGGGAAGTCAAACTTTTATCACCTGCGATAACCGTAGGCGTGGCAAAGGTCAACCGCGGATTCTCCATGCCGCCAAAAGGGAAACTAGGAGGCAATACAATCACATCAAATTGTTCCCAGTCGTAAGCGCCGTATAAATTCTCTGCAGTAACGACCATTTTTTCCATGTCAGAAAACTCTGAATGAACTTTATCCAGCATGGATTTCTCTGCATAAACACCTGTTCTATCGCTTATGGCTTTGTATTCTATATCACCTATGGCAAGCGCAATAAGGTAGGCTGGAATGGGTTGTACCATTTTAAAATGATAGATGCCATCTGCTGTTTTTTCCTTTGGATTCTCAGCACTCATAACAGCCATGAGGTCTGATGGTACTTTTACCTTTGCCTCGTAAGTAATACGTATCTGCGGGCTGTCCTGAATAGGAATCCAAGTACGTGTTAAAATCGCCTGACCTTGGGTAAACAGAAACGGATTTGTTTTATCGGCTGTTTGTTGTGAGGTTAACCATTGCAAAGCTTCTGTTTGAGCAGTTGTCTTATAGGTGATTGTAATTTTCTTGGTACTTTCTTTAATTTCAATACGCAATGGCTGCCCTAACGACTCATCCATAGCACCTAATTGAAATCCTGTTTCTTTACCATCAGCTTTTACGTTGATGATTTCTAAATATTTAGCATCTAGAATAATGGCTGTCGCGCCATTATTTACAACATCATAAGTTGCTGTACCACTAATCACCTGCGTATCAAAATTCACATCAATATCTAAATCCAGATGTTTAATCACAGCATCATTAGGTTGTGCGTAGGAATGGGATTCTTCCATGTAGGTCTTTGCGTTTGTTTTTTCTTTATCCATTTCTTGGGATTGGTTGCAGCTTGTGAGAGTGGCTATGCAGGTTATGGCTAGGATGAAAAGGTTTTTCATTTTGGGTTGTTTGTGGTGCTAAAGTAACAAAAGCTCAGCGATTCGAATCATTCCATTAAACAGGTAATTTGAAATAGAGGTTTCGATTACTTAAAAGCTCCTCGCCTAAGAAGTTTGCACTCGACCCGCTTTTTTTGTGAGAGCCATGCACTGGACATCATCTAGCTTGCTAGTGATCTGTGCTGGTTGCGCGTTTTTATACTGAAGAGAAACTGTATTAAAATTACAATTCCAACAGCTCACTAGCTGCATCAAAAGGACTCTTCACTTTACCCAAAACCTCTTTTTCTAAAACAGCCAATTTTGCAATCACTTCTGGACGGTTGTAGAAGTTGGTTCTAATGGCGTCTTCTACCGTTTGATGAAACCAGTAGAGTTCTTGTGAGTGGCGTTTTTTGGTAAAGCTTTTGTTATCTACCGAGTGTGCGGTATAGTTTTCTATTTCTTCGATAACTTCTGTGAGACCTATATTATTGAGGCCGCTACAGGTGAGCACTTGCGTAGGCCATTTGTGGTCTTTTTGTGGCATGAGGTGCACCGCGTTTTTGAATTCGCGTCTGGCGTGTTTTGCGGCAAGTTGGTTATCGCCATCGGCTTTATTGATAATGATGGCATCGGCCATTTCCATGATGCCGCGTTTGATTCCTTGTAAGTCGTCGCCGGCGCCAGCCAGTTTGAGAAGTAAGAAAAAGTCGGTCATGCTGTGGACTGCGGTTTCGCTTTGTCCTACACCCACGGTTTCTACGATAATAAAGTCGTAGCCTGCTGCTTCACATAAGATGATTGCCTCACGTGTTTTGCGCGCTACGCCACCCAGTGTGGTTCCCGCAGGACTAGGTCGTATAAAGGCTTGGTGGCTTTTGACCAATTCTTCCATTCTGGTTTTATCACCCAAGATACTGCCTCGTGAGATGTTGCTCGATGGATCTATGGCAAGTACAGCCACTTTTTTGCCGCGTTCTATGAGCAATCTACCCAGTGATTCTATAAAGGTGGATTTTCCCACACCTGGCACTCCAGTAATTCCTAGTCGAAAGGATTTTCCGGAATAGGGTAGGGCTTTTTGTAATACCGCTTTCGCGAAAGCGGAATCGCCACCAGCTGTGCTCTCCACTAAAGTAATCGCACGACTCAAAGCACTCACCTTTCCCGCATGCAGTTCACCAAAAAGTTGCTCTATATCTACAGCTTCTTTCTTGCGTTTTAAGTTGGGATTTATATGAGAATTTGTAGCCAATTTATGATTTTTTAGAAAATTTCAAAGCCAGTTTTCCACCAATCCATGCCATAGGAATATAAGCCAAAACGATGTCTGCAACAGTAAACCAAGTAGGTCCGGGAAGCAGGTAATTCATATATATGCCGCCCAAAAGGAAAAAGCAACCGATACCAAGAGCAAATTTCATTTTATGAGAAACCGCGATTAAAGCAACTACTAAAGCACCGATGAAGGTACCTGTAGCATGCCCTATAAAAGGAAAAAGAAAGTAATGCGATTCCAAGGTGGGCATAATACTGGCATAAAGATCCATGTCATGGATGTCAATTCCCTCTACAGGGAACGTAAAATGTCCGATGTTGATCAAGACCATATTAACGGTGCTTCCTATGATCCAGCCTGTAATCACCGCAATGATGTTCCTGAGTATGGGTTTCATAAGGATTTGTTTTCAGGATTTAAAAATACTGTTTTTCTTTTTTATCACGCCATTTAATAGGTCAAACCTCACCTATTTTTAAATCTTATCAGGAGGACTAGGGTTCTAATTGGCATACGTTTTAATTTTGAGGTAAGGATGTAATGCATTGTAAGTTGCAGGACCTTCTCCACCTTTCCTGCCAAAATTCGTTGCACTCACGTTGCCCACCTTTCCCATCCTAGAAATTTGTCTTAACAACTTATCAGGGAATGAAGAAAGGAGCTTTTTTAAATTCGATATTTATAAGCTCTTCGCATAAGAAGCCTGCATCTTGCGCGCTTTTTTGCGATAGAAATGCACTCGACAGATCGGCTAGCTTGCTAGCGATCAGGAGTGGTTGTTGCGGTATTTAAATATGGTGATAAAATTGGAATTTGCACAAAATTCTAATACCGCCTCCACCTTTGCGACCAAAATTCGTTTCACAATTTTACAGACTGATCCTTTGAAAATAGGAGTGCTTTTGTGAGATTTGACTCAATGTATTATCATATCTATAAATGGGTTTTATTTACTTATTAACTAAGTTTTTAAGCCGAATAGTGCTGTTTGAATTGTGATTGTAAGGAATAGTACAATAGGAAGTGTTGCACGATTTTTAATAAGCTAATTTGTGTATAAGTATTTTATCTAATTCAATTGCGGGAATGCCTGATTTACAAATTCTTGCAAGTAAAAGTGTTATTTAATATACAAAATACGGTCTAACTATCAATTTTATAAATAGTGTGCTCTATTTTTGTAGAAAATATCTATCATGACTATTACTCAGTTAAAATATGTTCTTGCGGTGGCACAATATCAAAATTTTACCAGAGCTGCAGATAAAGTCTTTGTTACTCAGCCTACTTTGAGCATGCAAATTCAAAAACTAGAAGACGAGCTAGATGTTCAAATATTTGATAGAAGCAAAAAGCCTATTGAGCTGACTGAAACAGGAAGAAAGATTGTGAGTCAAGCGCGTAATATTGTGAATGAAAGTGACCGTATTCAAGATATAGTTGATCAAGAAAAAGGGTTTATAGGTGGTGAGTTTAAGATAGGAGTAATTCCTACGGTAATGCCGACTTTGTTGCCTATGTTTCTGGCTAATTTTATCAATAAATATCCAAAGGTAAAACTGCGCATTGAAGAACTTACCACAGAGAGTATTATTGATAGTTTACAGGATGGAAGTATAGATGCTGCGATTGCGGCAACTCCTTTGAAAAATGATATGATTAAAGAACGAGTTCTGTATTATGAGCCTTTTGTTGCTTATGATCCTAGATTATCAGGTAAACCTAAATCTAAAATTAAGATAGAGGATATCAATGTGGATGACTTGTTGCTTCTAGAAGATGGTCATTGTTTTAAGGACAGCATATTAAATTTATGTCGCAATTCTAGAGATATAGAAAGAGAGCGGTTCATGCTGGAAAGTGGAAGTTTTGAAACGCTCATAAAACTTGCTGATGAAGGTTTAGGAATGACTTTACTGCCTTATTTAAACACTATGGATTTATCAGAGCATAAAAAAGAAAACTTAAGGTTTTTTGAAGATCCATCTCCAGCTCGAGAGGTAAGTTTGATCTATCATAAAAGCGAGCTTAAAATGCAGATCATTGAAGCTTTACAGAATGTTATTGCTGGCGTTATTAAAGGAGCAATTGCATTTCAAAATGTACAGATTATAAGTCCAGTGGCTGGCAAATAAAATATCATCACAAATTCCCAACTCAGGCTCTTGGTATAGAAATAAAAAGCTGGAAATCGTATCTTTATGATTAGATTTTCAGCTTTTTGTTTTTTTTAAAGGATTAATTATGCCTTAAGGAGTGGAATACAAGTTCCTAATTCTGGATTTTTTAAAACGAGCTGTTTTATCCAGATTTCTAGTTCTTTGATTTCAAAAGGTAATAAACGACCAACTGCTTTTTGTAATTCCTTACAAAAAAGAGCTGGGTTAAAACTCACTTTTTCAAGTATCGTTTTGGTGTACTCAAACATAGCTCTAGCCATTATTTCAAGATTTAGGTTAAGTAGTTTTTTATCAACGGCTAATTATTTTTTTATTTAACCATATAAAGATAAACCATAAATACAAGACCTACAACGATGTAGTACACGGTTTTGGAGATTTTTATTTAAATATTTGTTAAAATAAGTCGCTAGATGTTGATCTTCAATATTTTATTATGTGTTGCATAGTGTTTAAAAGTTTTTTATGTTGTCCATAAGGAAAACTAAACAATTTACAGAGGTTAACCAGAACCAGTGGTATGGATATGGATCAAGTAAAAGGCCTTTATTATTTATTATAAGGTAAGAACCCAAACACTAACCATACAAAGAATCGCAAATAAGAAAGTAGATAAAGCCACTTTTTTCAACTCAGGATCCAATAGTGCCGGAGATTTTGTTTTCTTCACTTTGATTAAATGAATGAATAATGGGATAAAGGCTAGAAGTGGTAGAAAAGCTACCAAATAAATATTTTTATTTTCAACCATTCCTAGCTTCCCAATACCATTTGCTATATATTTTGTGTAATAGATATTACCAGCTAAACGAAGTGAACAGAATAAAGCAATGACTATCATAACACGATGCAACAACTTTGCCTTCTTCAATCCCATCTTTACTACTATCGTATTCTTTCCCGCCTTTTTATCACTCTCCACATCCCTCATATTATTAAGGTTCAAAACAGCAACACTTAGCAACCCTATTGTGATAGAAGGGAAAATCATATCCCAATCAACAACTTTAGTAATCAAATAAAAGATTCCCATCACACTTATAGGACCAAAAAAGATAAAAACAAATACATCGCCCAGACCTCGATACCCATAAGCGTTATCGCCTACGGTATATTTAATCGCTGCCCATATCGCGGCAATTCCTAAAACTAAAAAGAACAATGAAATCAATAAACGATCTATTCCTAGGCTTATATAAATCAATAATACTGCACTGATTAAAGTGAGAACAGCAGTAATGATGATTCCGCGTTTCATTTCCTTAGGAGAAATAATACCGCTTTGAATCGCACGCATGGGGCCTATACGGTCTTCATTATCCGTTCCTTTAACACCATCGCCATAATCGTTTGCAAAGTTGGAAAGGATCTGGAATCCTAATGTTGTGATTAGGGCAAGGATTGGAATTAAGAAACTAAAATCATTTAGATAAAGACTAAGAGCTTCTGAAACTTTGTTTTGAATGTCTTGTGTTAGCTGATTATAAGCATCAACTTCTTGGAACATGTTCAACTTTGGTTGAGCTAAATTAAATTGATGAATACTTAGATAGGCAAAAGCACTTCCCACAAGAATCCCACTAACACTCAAGGGTAAAGTTCTTAATCTTGCGGCACTGATCCAGGCTTTTAATTTACTTGCTTCAACCATTTTATTTGGACATGATATTAACTAGGGCTTCTTTTAAAAGATCAGAAGGGTCAGCTTGATGTGTTCCTACACCTTTTGATTTCACATCCATATCTCTAAGGAGTTTTATGGCACGACTGCAATATTTCATGGGGTAGTTTTTGGAAGCGGTAATAATTTCTTGAACAAAAAACGGATTTACACCAGCAGCTTTTGCTACAGATTGCGGATTATTTTTGTCCTCTATAGTATGTACTTTTAATAGTTGTACAAAAAAGCTATACAATTGAGCGGTAGTAAGTACTAAAGGATTCTCTTTAGGATTCTCTGCAAAGTAGTTGATGATTCTGTGCACTTTAACCACATCTCTCATTCCGAGGGCTTTGCGCAGTTCAAAATTATTATAATCCTTTGAGATTCCTATGTTGTCTTCAATCACTTGCGGTGTGATAGGGAGCTCTTTAGAATGAACTAAAGCGAGTTTAGAAAGCTCGTTATTGATCTTCCCAAGATCGGTTCCTAAGAACTCTACGAACATTCTTGTTGCGTTGGGATCGATTTGAAATCCCATTTCTTTCAATCTGCCGGTTACAAAAGCAGGAACTTTGTTTTCATAAAGCGGTTTGCTCTCTAAGTAAACAGCATGCTTCTTCAATAATTTTGTAATCTTACTGCGCCCGTCTGGGGTTTTGTACTTGTAGGCAAAAACAAGAATTGTGGTCGGTTGTGGTTGTTCTATATAGCTTTCTAGTTGATCAAGTTGCCTTACTAGATGTTGTGCTTCTTTTACTATAATCACCTGATGATCTGACATCATGGGATAGCGTTTTGCATTTTCAAGCACTTCTTCCATGGTGGTTTCCTTGCCATAAATAACCATCTGATTGAAGCCTTTCTCGCCTTCATCCAGCACGTTATCTTCTATATAATCACTTATTTGATCAATAAAATAGGGTTCACTACCGCATAAAAAATATACAGGCGCATACCGCTTTAGTTTTAAATCGGCTATAATGTTTGTGACATCACTCATAGAGAGCTGTTGTGGTTTTTTGTAATATTGCGTTATGAAGCCATTGCGACTACCAGCTGGAAATTTCAGAGTCAAAAGTACTGAAAAAGGACGTGCCATCTTTGACCAAATCAGGAAAAAGTTTGTCATTTTAACTCCAGAGGAATGGGTGCGGCAACATGTTGTTTTGTTCTTGCTTTCGCGAAAGCGGATACCGCATAACCTCATTAACATAGAAAAACAATTGATCATCGCAGGAACTACTAAACGGTATGACATTATAAGTTACAACACAGACGGTTCTATACATCTAGTAGTAGAGTGCAAAGCCCCACAGATAAAAATCGATCAATCGGTTTTTGATCAAATTGCAAGGTACAATCTGGCGCTAAAAGCAGAATATTTAATGGTGACTAACGGTATGGAACATTACTTTTGTACAATGGATTACGAGAATCAAACCTATCATTTTATTTCAGACCTGCCAGAATACGTTTTATGAAAATAGGAATTGTTATATTGAATTGGAATGGTATCGATTTGCTCAAAACTTATTTATCCAGTGTTGTTGAGCATAGTCGAGATCATGTTATTTACTTAGCAGATAATGCTTCTACAGACGATTCTATAAAATGGACACAAGATACGTATCCAGAAGTACAAATTATTGCTATGGATGAGAATCGCGGTTATGCCGGTGGTTATAATAGGGCATTAAAACAAGTTCAAGAAGAAGTAGTTTGTTTATTAAATAGCGACGTTGCAGTAACTGCAAACTGGTGTGATGCCGTTAATAAACGATTTGAAACTCATCCCAAACTTGCAGCTTGCCAACCCAAAATAAGAGATGATAAAAAGAAAGACCACTTTGAATATGCTGGTGCTGCGGGTGGCTTTCTAGATCGGTATGCGTATCCTTATTGTAGAGGTCGCATTTTTGATGCTGTAGAAATGGATAAGGGCCAGTATAATGATGCGGTGGATGTTCATTGGGCAAGTGGAGCTTGCTTGTTTCTAAGAAAGAGTTCTTATCATCGAGTAGGAGCTTTGGATGAAGATTATTTTGCTCATCAAGAAGAGATCGATTTGTGCTGGAGATTGCGTCACGCAGGTTTTGTTATTAGCTATGAGCCACAATCCGTCGTATATCATTTAGGTGGTGGGACATTGAACCATCTGAATTCTCGTAAGACGTTTTATAATTTTAGGAACAGTCTCTATAATATTGTTAAGAATGATCATTCTAGCTCTTGGATTTGGATTTTGTTTGTAAGAATGTCATTGGATGGAATTGCAGGAATTAAGTTCTTGTTAGAGCGCAAGTTTTCCCACTTTTTTGCAGTTCTTAAGGCTCATTTTTATTTTTATCGCGAGCTGCTGTCACTTTTGGATAAAAGAAAGGATGTTAAGTCATTTATAGAAGTAGGAATGATAAAAAAATCAGATTTAAGCATTGTATATCAGTACTTTATAAAAGGAAAGGATAGATACAATAAATAACATAAAATAACTTAAATCCTTGTTAATAACCACTAAGATGCACTGATTATTACTAGTTTTGTTTTGTTATTTAACAATTTAAACAACAACAATAAAATGAAAAAAATATTTTTAATGCTGCTTGCAGGTGGACTTTTTGTTTCATGTGCATCTAAGAAAGATCTTGACGCAGCGCTTGCAAAACAACAGGAAACAAAAGAGCTTTTAGACACAGCAACGGTTAAATTAAATACTTGTTTATCAGATGAGAAAGCTGCCAATGCTAGAATAGAAGGGTTTAAAGAGCAAATCACTACTCTTAAAAACTCCAATAATGCACTACTAGACAGTCAAGGAGATCTTGTAACACTCTCCACGCAAGGAAGCCGTAACTTAGAACGTTCACTGGAAAGTATGAAAGAAAAAGATTTACAAATAAGATCTTTGAACGATGCAATTACCAAGAAAGACAGTGTAACGCTAGCTTTAGTAACTAGTCTAAAAAGCTCATTAGGTAATTTAGAGGATGAAGACATAAGTGTCAATGTAGAAAAAGGAGTGGTGTTTATTTCCATCTCAGATAAGTTGTTATTTTCTAGCGGTAGCGATAAGGTAAATGAAAATGCAAAAATGGTTTTAGGTAAAGTAGCTAAAGTCGTAAACGACAAACCAGAAATAGATATTATGGTAGAAGGTCATACAGATAACCAGTCTATTTCATCTGCTAAGTTTGTTGATAACTGGGCATTAAGTACTGCTCGCGCAACGGCAGTAACTAGAGTGTTACAAGAAGACTTTCAAGTAGCTCCTAAGCGCATGACAGCTGCAGGTAGATCCTATTATATTCCTTTGGCAAGTAATGACACTGCAGAAGGTCGTTCTAAAAATAGACGTACCAGAATCATTGTACTTCCTAAATTAGATCAATTTTTTGATATGGTAGAAAAAGGAATGGAGCAAGCAAAAGTAAATGCTAAGAAAGAAACTGAAATGAAAAAGAATTAAGTAATTCATTCTTTTTAATAGAGTTAAAAGCACCTGTGAAAGCAAGTGCTTTTTTTATGACTATTAACTACCTGCTTAGGATCCATTCGAGTTATGAATTGAAGACAATCTTTTTAAATTCTCGCGATCCAATTTGATTAGGTTTTTCTTAGATCCCTACAGGGATTTAAGAAACGTCACATAGATCGATCATAGGGGCTATTGCTCTTGTAATTAAATTTAAACTCAAAATATTTTGAATTGTGAGTACTATTTAATGAATATCAAATAATGAAGCTGAGGTTTACATATGTCGTAAGTTATTCCTCTTTCCCAGCCTTTCTTAAGACTACTCGCTACCGCTTATATTGCCCACTAATGCATTCTTATAGTTCTGAAAATTCCACATGCATAATGCAGGTTTCTCCATAAAGGAATTTTTATATTTAGTTGTTATACTCCTATAGATTGGTACTGCTTGGAAGGTCTCTTCAAATCCATTTGATTTGTCTCTCTCCAGAATGCGATCACTATTGGATTTGAAAAAGGAACCGTCTGTGCTGAGGTTTCCTGCACTGATTTTCTCCAAGTATTTCTGAACATTTTATGAGGTTGCGGTGCTTAGAAGAATATTTAAATCACGGAATTAAAGATCTGTATTAGAAGAAGCAATGCCCTAGCCTTAGATCATTTCGGTTTTGTGAAAGCGAAACTTTAATTCTAAATAAATGAAAATATAGCAGCTCCATAAAGCGCAAAGCGCAAAAAACGCAATAAGCCTATCAGCATCCAACTTTTAAGAGGATAACGCAGCATTCCAGCAACAAGGCTAGCCATTGAGAAAGGTAGTGGTAATAATGCGCCTACAGCGATTAGAAGACCTCCCCATTTTCTGGCCATAACGAGTTGTTTGGCCATTTTTACTTCAAGGTAATTGTGTAAACTGGGAATCCTTAAAGCTCTTCGACCTATCCAGTAGGAGGTAAAACCACCTAGGTAGGAAAGTAAAGCGATCAAGAATAAATTTAAAATAGGTGTACTAGTTTCTCCAGCCCAAGCGATAAATAACTCAGGCGGAATTAGCCCTAATACAGTTTCAGAAACATAAAAAAACGCCAAAACGCCATAGTCGGGTAATTTATCGACAGCAAGTTCTAAGGCGTCACTGATATTAATTACAAAGAAATGAATTAAACCAATAATCCCTATAACTACCAGGACTGGTGGCATGGATTTCTTTATACTGTTCACTACGAAAGTATAAAAACCTGTTAGCTTATAATACTTATGAGCGCGATCAGGCTGAAACCAAGGTTTTTTATTTGTGGGGGAGTGTTCCAAATTATCTTAACATGAATTACAAAGCTACCACTTTAACACATTTGTGTACGTTAAAATCTTATCAATAAAAAAAATCTTGTTTTCTTAACATGAATCAGAGGTTATTCCCTTTTTAAAAGCGGTACTTTTGCAAATCTCAAAAATGAATTTCCAGAACATGAGTAGGACTAAAGAAACTGAAATTAAATCTTTATACGGTTATCAAGAGCAAGATCTGGAAGCAGTTTTTGAACGTATAAACAATCAACCAGACGATTATAATCTTTTGTATCAACTACCTACCGGTGGAGGAAAGACGGTTATATTTTCTGAAATGGTACGCAGGTACATCAGAGAAACAGGAAAAAAGGTAGTGATCCTTACACACCGAATAGAATTGTGCAAGCAAACTTCAAAGATGCTTGACGGTTTCAATGTAAAAAATAAGGTCATCAATTCTAAAGTTAAAGAACTTGATGATCAAAAGGATTACGATTGTTTTGTAGCAATGGTTGAAACTTTGAACAACCGTATTCAGGATGATAAACTAGAGCTAGATGATATAGGTTTAGTAATCATCGATGAGGCGCATTACAATAGCTTTAGAAAGTTATTTAAATATTTTGAACACTGTTTCATGCTGGGTGTAACTGCGACTCCCTTGAGTTCTAATTTTAAGTTACCTATGAAGGACAATTACAAAGAACTTATTGTAGGGAATAGTATTTCTTCACTTGTGGAGCAGGGATTTCTGGCACAAGCTGTTACACATACATATGATGTAGGCTTGAGTGGCCTTACTATAGGAATGAATGGAGATTATACCGTAAAGTCTAGTGAGAAGCTTTATACCGCGGTAACCATGCAGGATAAACTGATTCAATCTTATTTAGAGGTTGCAAAGGGTAAAAAGACACTAATCTTTAACAACGGTATACGAACCAGTATAGAAGTAGAGGATTCTTTTAAACGCGCAGGTATAGAAGTAAGACACTTAGATAATACCAATTCTAAAGAAGAGCGAAAGAATATTTTAAAATGGTTTAGAGATAAGCCAGACGCGGTGCTTACTTCAGTAAGTATTCTTACCACTGGTTTTGATGAGCCTACTGTTGAATGTATCATTCTTAATCGCGCTACAAAATCACTCACACTTTACTATCAAATGATAGGTCGTGGATCGCGAATCCTAAAAGATAAAAAAGAATTTCAAATTATCGATTTGGGTAATAATGTGGCTCGTTTTGGTTTATGGAATGAACCTGTAGACTGGCAGCAAGTATTTAGATCTCCAGATTTTTATGTAGAAAACATTGTCTCTGACGAAGAGATAGAGCGCAATTTTGTTTACAAGATGCCAGAAATTACTAAATCCGAGTTTCCAAACACCAAGGATTTTACTTTTGATATAAAAGGAGCTTACAAACGTATTACTAAAGAAAATCGCAAGTCCAAAGATGTGCTTGATGAATCTATTGTTCAACATGTGCAGTGGTGTGTGGAGAATAGTGAAGACGTTTTTGATGCCCGTATCCTTGCAAAGCTTCTTAAAGAGGATATCAAAGACCGCATAAGACGTTATGCTTACTGCATAATCAACAATACGAATAATTATAAGGACTGGCTGGAGGAAGATTACTACCGCCGTTTAAGAATGGCCATACAGCAAGAATTTGCTGGTATAGAGTCAGGTTCATAGTCCTGTTACTTTTGCTTTTGCGAAAATGAGATAAGTTTTAAAAAAGGTGCGATGGAAATCGCACCTTTTTTTATTTTCTGACTTCTTAGATTCTAATTAAAACGTTGTTCTACTAATAACATCCCTAACGAAAAGGATCAAATTACCTATTTTTAAATGATTTTGCTCCTCGTTTTATCCGTGATTTCGTTCTGTGGATAGAAAAGTAATTTATTTCAAGGCATCCAATCTAGACGGAGTTATAAATTGAGTAGGCAGGTGCACATAAAGCTATCAGAAATAAGCAACCTCATTAAAGTGGTTGCTTTGATATTTTTAATAGAGTGTAAAGAAGATGTCTTTCCAAAACTTATAAGATACAGGTTCCAACTTAATGTGCCTATAAAAACTATAAAAAGGAACGATGCTAAAGTCTTATATATTTCACATATCAAAAAAACAAAAAAAGCGTCAATCTTTCGATTAGCGCTTTGCTATTTTATAGATATGACACCTGTTATTTAAGAGCGGGACGTTGATCAGCATTTGCCACATCCCATGCGGTAGCAAATATGAGTTTTACCCTTCTTTGATATAATTCATATTCAATCTTATCTGCAGTGTCAGTAGCTTTGTGATAATCTTCATGAACTCCATTAAAGTAAAAAATTACAGGAACATCATTTTTGGCAAAGTTGTAATGATCACTACGGTAGTAAAAACGATTGGGATCATCCTTACCATTGAAGGTATAGTCTAACCTCATATTTACAGATGTTTTATTAGCAGCTTCAGAGATGTCGTGTAAATCTTGAGAAAGCATATCGCTACCTATAAGGTAAACATAATCTGGATCGTCTTTTTGATTTGGATCAATGCGACCTATCATGTCTATGTTAAGATTTGCTATTGTGTTTTCCATTGGGTAAATAGGATTGTCGGTATAGAATTTGCTTCCTTTGAGCCCTATTTCTTCTCCAGTCACATGAAGAAATAAGATGGATCTCCTTGGACCATAGCCGTCATTTACCGCTTGTTTAAAAGCTTCGGCTAGTTCTAATAGAGCAATGGTACCGCTACCATCGTCGTCAGCACCATTAAAAACGATCCCTTCTTCAATCCCAATGTGATCTAAATGAGCAGAAATCACCAAGACTTCATCAGGAAATTCTCTTCCTTCTATGTAAGCCAGCACATTTTCTGAAGAAAGTTCTGGTTTACCAAAGGCTTTACCGGGAACTATTTGAAAATAATCACCGTTTTGTCCACCACCTGGAACACCCATTTTCTGGTACTGATCTCTAAGGTAGTTTACGGCTCTTTTCTGACCAGGACTGCCTGTGTAACGACCTTCCATTTCATCACTAGCATAGTAATAGAGTTGCTCTTTAAGTTCTTTTAAAGTGATCGTATTTGCGTAATCCATTACTTTAACTTGAGAATAATCCAATACTGATTTAGCAGTGGTCGAACTAGTGCTGACTTTACCAGGCGCACCGTCCTTTCCTTTCATATTGATGCAGCTCGCTATTAATAGACTTACAAAAATGCTGGATAAAATGTATTTATAATTCACTATTTAAAAGTTTTAAGTTATTTTTTATCTTTTGATGATTTCAAAATCTTGTATTCTTCATAACACTCGCTTATTGCGTCAAGTATTTGAAGATCATTTGCGGTTTCAATAAACTGCTTAGAATACTGGCAGTTTCTCAAAATACCATCTATATCTAATTTGTCTAATTGTAACAGATTCATAAGAGTTTCACGATCGTATTTACTTTGAAGTAAGGTCCTTATTTCATCCTGTTGTTTTACCTGTCGCAATTTGCTCATAGATTTCCCTTTTTTACCAAAAGTGTTGTACAAGAAGTCTGCGGGGTTAAAGACACTTTCTAGAACCTGTGTAATCGCGCCTGGTTCACTATCACCAGCTTCATAACCTTTAGGGAGACCGCTAATTTTGTACCTTCTAGTAGCATAAATAGGAGCACGTTTTGCATCTATTTCTAAAAAACCTGTAAGAGAAGTTTCTGTTACGGTAACTTCGTCAAGAGCGATTCCTTTCTCTGTCATGGAAATGGTGACATCACCAAATTTTAACCAGTCATCTGTAACTCTTACATTGATAGTTTCAAAACCTAAGTAAGAAAAATATAGGGTGTCGTTTGTTTTTGCTGCGATTTCAAAAACGCCTTCCTTTGTAGTCGTGGTTCCTTTTATCTGATTTAGATTTAAAATATTAACGTTTTCTAGAATGGAATTGTCTTTTGCATTCAGAACCATACCTTTTACTCTTTTAGCAATGGTTTCGGTTTTTTTTGTGGTTTCCTTTTCGCCTTGAGCACTACCCAAAGAAAAAATCAAAGTGAAGCAAAAGAATAAGATGTAATTTTGTAATTTCATATCAAAATATAAAAATAAGCTAAAGGGCCTATCTAATGGGGTTTTATAATTTAATTAACTTCTTTTAAGTAGTCAATAAGTTTAAGTAAAGCCTTTGCTCTGTGGCTTATGGTTCCTTTTTCTGTCAATGACATTTCAGCAAAAGATTTGTCGAAGCCTTTGGGTTGAAAAATAGGGTCGTAACCGAATCCTTTAGTTCCTTTCCTCTTTTTTAAAATGGTTCCTTCACAAATCCCTTCAAACAAAATTTGACAATGGTTCAAATTTAAGGCAATAGCAGTAACAAATCGGGCAGCTCTATGGTTATTATCTGTTAACTTTTCCAGCAGCAGTTCCATATTATCATCACTATTCTTTTGCTCGCCCGCATATCGGGCACTATAAACACCAGGTTCTCCATTCAAGGCCTCTACTAGAAGACCAGTGTCGTCTGCAAATATGGGTTGTTTAAATCTGTCTTTAAGGAATTCTACTTTTTGAATCGCATTTCCTGCAATTGTTCCCGACGTTTCAGGAATATCCTCTTCAAAACCTAGGTCCTTAAGACTTATCAGTTCTATATGAGAAGGCATTAATGCTTGTACCTCAAGTAGTTTATTCTGATTATGTGTTGCAAAAATAATCTCCATGTTTATAACGTTTTGGCAATTTCTTGAAGCAGTGGTATATGGACCACGTGTTTTATTTCTGGTCTGTGTAGTTCACAATTTGTACCAAAAAGAAGCGCTATTTTTTCTTTCTCTCTCTCCATAACGTCATCATTTACGTATTCATCTAATGTGCCTGCGATGTGAATGAATCTAGAACAGTGTTTTTTGAAGTGTCGTCCGTCATTAAGAGCTAGCTCTTGGGGTATGCTGCCACTATGCATTATTAAAGCTTTTATATCTTGCTGGTAGGTTTTTAAAAACCGCGTGGCAATAGATACGCCTTGTGAGTAGCCGAAAAGAACGACACGATCATCACCCACAAGATTTTCTAATCGGAATACTTCGTTGATGTAGTTGAGGTTGTTACTCATTTCTTGATGTGTGTCGACTTTAGTAAGCCAGCAAGCACCTACATGTTTAAAGTCTTTTCCTAAATAAGATTTGGATGGTGCTTGCAACACGATGACATAATTCTCATTGGAATCAAAGCTTTCAAAGTAACGTTTAAAATAGGCCGATAAATACCCTAATCCATGAAAGCAAATCCATATGTTTTTTGTTTCATTGGTTAATTCAAAAAGGGTCTCGTAAGAATTAGTATGATTATAAGAAGCTGTTTTTACCATTTTTTACTAGTTATTATTTGAATTTAATGAAATAAAACATTCATTTTTATTTTCTATGTCGGTACTTAGACAGGTTCAGCAAGTTGTACTTCGACAGTTCGGGAGACTTAGTTCAAGTGGGCTTAAGTCCATTTTAACAAAGACAATACCGCATAAAATAAAACCCTAATGATACTACTACTATTCCGCTCTAAATAAGCACCGCCTTTTGCCTTTCACACTCATTTAAAGAAGCTGTCTTGATAAAGGCTCTTGTTTATTAAGATCACATACAGCACTCGTTTTTTATTTAGGCATACATTAGAGATTAGGAACTCAGTAAAGGCTTTTTCGGACTTCATATCAGGAACGCGCTGAGGATAAAAGTGGAAATGTAAGTTTAAAAGATCAAATTAAGCGAATAGAAAAGTTTTAATGAGTTCAAAAACTAGTATTCTCTTGCGATGACTTATTTTTGGTGAAGATATGGACAAAGAAGAGATACTGAAGCGTTGTAATGCCATTTGCCGCAATACACTCATGGAAACCCTAGACATCGATTTTGTAGATGTGGGTGATGATTTTTTAACCGCTAGAATGCCGGTTACTCAAAAAGTACATCAACCAGATGGAGTGCTCCATGGTGGTGCTAGTGTAGCTCTTGCTGAGTCGGTAGGAAGTGCCGCGAGTTACATATTTTTGGACACCAATAATTATGCTATCCGCGGTCTAGAAATTAGTGCCAATCATACGCGGTCTAAGAAGGATGGACATGTGTTTGCTACAGCTCGTTTTTTACATAAAGGAAGGACAACTCAGCTTTGGGAAATCAAAATCACAGATGAAGAAAATGAGTTAATCTCTATTTGTAAATTGACTACAATTGCCTTAAAAAAATAACACTATTATCCACCTTTATTTCCATACAGCTTGCGCGAAAACTTACTCTCATACTTAGCTAACCTACTTGAAAAAAAGTTGCCGTTCTTGTTACTGAGAACCGCAAATGACAGGTCTGTACGCATCCTCTCACAACGAGATCAACAATGGCATAAACAGGCACCTGACAACATGGCTTATGCAAATTTTTCGAAATTTCAAAAATCAGAAGATCAGGTTTTTATAAATGGTGAAGTTGATGAATACTTTATATTTGAAAACGCTCGTATGGAGTCTAAAAAATTAGCAGACGTTATTTATCTAGTGCGTTTAGAGGAGCAAGATGGGTATGTTAAACGTATTGAAAAAGCGGTAGATGTGTTAAAAGATAGGCACATGAAAAAGGTGGTTCTTTCACGCAAGCAGAGCTTTTCAAAAAGAACATCAGATCTTGAAATATTAACTCAATTATTAGATCAATATCCAGAAGCTAATTGCTATTTTTTCCACCATCCAGAAATAGGAAAGTGGATGGGAGCGACACCAGAAATATTGCTACATGTAGAAGATGGAAAACTGCAAACGATGTCACTTGCAGGAACCGCACTTTACAATGAAAATAAAACCCATGTTTGGGGTCAAAAAGAGCTTCAAGAACAGCAATTAGTGACCGATTTTATTACGGAAAATCTTTATAAAACTGGAGCTATACGTATTCAGAAATCTGAATTAAAAACCGTGCAAGCCGGAAGTCTTATTCATTTACGAACAGATATTAATGCGTCGATAGATCATCAAGATATTGATTCCTACATAAAGGCGCTGCATCCTACACCTGCCGTTTGTGGAATGCCCAGAGATGTAGCAATGGAATTTCTTAGTAAGAACGAAAATTACGATCGTTCTTTTTACACTGGATATTTAGGTATGGTGGATCGAGATAAGGCAAGTTACTTTGTAAACTTGAGGTGCATGGAATTGCATGCTGATCATGTAGATATATATGTAGGTGGTGGAATTACAGAATTAAGTAATCCTACGGCAGAATATAAAGAGACAGTGAATAAATTAGAGACTATGAAAAAATTACTAAATTAATAATTTACAGGATACTTCTAAAAGCGGTCTGTAATAGTGTCGTTTTAAATCCTACCACCTGGCCTTGATCATTGCGGTTTTGATTCCATGATTTAAAATACTTAGATGTTTTTTTTATACTAGATTTTGTAAATAAAGCACTTTGATACAATCCTACAAACGAGTAAAAGACAAGGTATTTAAATAGGATCATAAATAGGTGTTATTTAATTGATTTTAAATGTCGTCATAATAATTCAAATAAACTATATCGATTTTCTAAAATTTGATTTTAAATTTCTGTAATTTTTAATAAAACCGATAAACGTGTGTTTCCACAGTTAAATGGCTAAAAATTACTGCATAACCTTTAAAAAATGACAAGATGCAGTAAGACTGCTTTTTTTAATTGATAATAGGTAACTAAAAGGGTATGAATGTTAAATGTTAGAAGCTTTTAAAACGAGGATCAGATGTGTAAGACAAAATGGATGGACATTTTAATTAAATCTTGCTTTGATGCATACTTAGGAACTACGCTTTTATTAGGCATGTCAATTTATTATTTGTTTTTTGGATAACGGGAATTAATAAACAGTCGACTTTAAGAATTTAATGGATAAGTGCCTAGACTAGTACTTCCCTCAAAAGAAAGACTGATGTATTTTTTTATTCTTAAAATTTAGAAGTGTCATTTAAGTTGTAACTCTACAGTTCATTTAATTTAATTGTGGTTGTTGATTCAAGTTATAGCTGCTATTTCTTTGTTATAAGAAGCTGTTAAGGAAGTTGGTTGCACTGCCTTTCAAGAGTACCTTTGTCCCCTATGTTTCCAGAAATTCTACATGCCCAGCAAATTATCCTTCTATTTAAGGAAAGAGGTATTAAAAATATTGTTATTTCTCCAGGTTCTAGAAATGCACCTTTGACCATTGGTTTTTCAGAAAACAGTTTTTTTAATTGCTATAGTATTGTAGATGAGCGCTGTGCCGCTCATGTAGCCTTAGGTATTGCTCAACAATTACAAGAGCCTGTTGCGGTTTTATGTACCAGTGGAAGTGCTATGTTGAATTATTACCCAGCAGTTGCAGAGGCTTTTTATTCTGAGATTCCTTTGATAGTCCTAAGTGCAGATAGGCCGCAGCACAAGATTGATATAGGTGACGGACAGACGATACGGCAGCAGCACATTTATGCTAACCATATCTTGTTTGATACGCAGTTAGAGATCATTAAGACCGTTGACGATCGAGAAGGAATAGCCACTAATGAAAGATTGATCAACAAAGCTATCAATACTTCTATTGCCCAACATGGACCTGTTCACATTAATGTTCCTTTTGAAGAACCTCTTTACAATAGAGTAGAAAAGGCTTCTTTAGAGGTAAAGGTGATAGATTTAATAAACGATGAGTCCAGTGTTATTCCAGACAGTTTTACGAAGCAATGGAAAATGGCAAAAAGAAAGCTTGTCATTCTTGCCACACTTAATCCACCTGTGTTTGATAAAGAGGATTTAGATGTATTGACCAGTGATCCAAGTGTTCTTGTTATGAGTGAAGTAAGCAGTAACGTGGTGCATGACAAAGTAATATGGGGAATTGATACACTGATTGCTCCTATTGAAAACGAAGACGACCAGATAAAAGATCTTCAGCCAGACCTAGTGATTACTATAGGCGGCATGATTGTTTCTAAAAAGATCAAACAATACCTAAGACGTTTTGAGACCAAAGTACATTACCATGTAGGAAAACGTCGTGCCTATGACACGTTCTTTAAGCTTGCTGGCCATATTAAGATAAAGCCGCAAAAATGGGTAAATCAATTGCCTAAGGCTTTTATAGAGAGTGATTATCAAAATCGATGGCTCCAGCATTTCCATAATTATTTAGTTAAAAGAGAAACGTATTTTGAACAAATGCCTTGGTCAGATTTGAAAGTGTTTGAGCTTGCTTTTCCCAGCTTGCCAGATGGTATTGTGCTGCAATTAGGAAATAGCAGTACCATTAGGTACGCACAACTCTTTCAAATGAATGCTACACATACTGTTTTTTCTAACCGAGGCACCAGTGGGATTGATGGCAGCACAAGCACGGCGATAGGAGCAGCTATGGCAAGTGATCAACCAGTAGTTTTTATTACAGGAGATTTAGGTTTCTTTTATGATTCTAATGGCTTATGGAATAATTATATTCCTAAAAATTTCAAAATAATTCTCATCAATAATTCTGGAGGCGGGATTTTCAGAATCTTACCTGGACATAAAGATACTAAGGAATTTGACACTTTTTTTGAGACGCAACACCAGCTAACAGCCCGACATCTTTGTGAGATGCACGGTTTACATTATGAAAGTGTTAGCGAGGAGGCTGCTTTTGCCAAAGCATGTAAAACATTTTACTGCAATAACGAGCAACCCCAATTACTAGAAGTGTTTACACCCAGACAGATAAATGATACTGTTCTTCTAAATTATTTTAAATTTTTAAAATAGAATTTAATTTCATGTCTGTTATCCTATTTTTATAGGAAAAACTAATATTTTAAGAAAGAGTAAAAACACACATCTCAGCTTACAGAGAAAAAATAGGTGGATCACTAGATGAAGAACGTCTCAAAAAAGTTACTAAAGGCTTAGGTACCTCTATTCATAACCAGGATACAGAAACTGTAAGCACTAATTTACAGGTGTAAAATACTAATGGCTCATTATTTGGTAAATTTAAATTCAATCGTTTCTGGCTCCATAGGTAAACAACTGCCATAATTCGATGGGTTAAAGCAACCTGTAAAGTCTTTATTGGAATGGTTTATGGAAGAAGTTAGAGTACACCTATTTTAAATTCTAGTTTCTATGCTTAAGCCAAGGTTAGAATTGGTCTTCCCATAGCAGCATAAAAGCAATGAAACCTATCAAAGCTTATAAAATAATTACTATAATAGTATCAATACCAGCACGGATTCCTATTCTTAGGGATTCAGAAGTACTTTGATATTTTATTGCTATGCCGGTACTTGTAAGAACTGTAAGGAGTAAAAAGAGGTTTTTTATATTTCGTTTTTTAATAGATACTTTTGGGATTAAAATGTTTGTGTAAAAATTAGAATTGTTGATGTGGCATCTATTGGTCATCTGGGAATGAGTATCTGAGATAAGGATAGGTTTTAGTTTGCTTTCGCGAAAGCGGAATCGAACAACATTTTCTTGCTCAAATCATTCACATTACCGTTTCAAATCAAGAGGCCATCTAAAACTTTCACATTTATTAAACACTTTAAATTCTTCTAGAGGTAGATTCTTGTTATATATTTGTATCGTACACGATATATATACTTTTATGATCCAAGAGGAACAACTAAAATTGAGCAGTCAGGTTTGTTTTCCTATCTATTCCGTTTCTAGATTATTGACAAAAGCGTACAAGCCTTATCTAGAAAAAATGGAAATTACATATCCGCAATATCTTGTATTGTTGGTGCTTTGGGAAAATGATGGCGTGACCGTAAATCAAATCACGGAGAAATTACTTTTAAACACGAATACGGTATCACCTTTGTTAAAACGAATGCAACTATCTGGTCTTATCCAGCGCAATCGTTCTGCTAATGATGAGCGCAGTGTGATTGTTCAACTTACAGATAAAGCTAAGGAACTCAAAAAAGAGGCCAGTTCCATACCAGAAAAATTATTGCAAGTGTTGCTCACAGCAACTATAGAATTACCTGACATTATCCATCTAAAAGAACTTCTTGAAGAGTGGATTGATGTCTTGGGAGAACAAAAACCAAGTAAATAAAATGGAATTATTAGAACGATTACAGTGGCGGTATGCTGCAAAAGCTATGAGCGGTGAGAAAGTGCCACAAGACAAAATAGACAGAATTATAGAAGCAGCTAGACTGGCCGCGACTTCTAGTGGGTTACAACCATTTGAAATATATGTGGTAACCAACCAAGAAGTAAAAGAGAAGATTCAACCAGTTGCGTGGAATCAATCACGGTAACCGATTGTTCTCATTTATTAGTTTTTGCAGCTTGGGATACATATTCAGAAGACCGCATTAATTATATGTTTGATCTTACTAATGAGATCCGTGGTTTTAAAAATGAAGGCTGGGAGAAGTACCGTCAGCAACTCTTGGGTTCTTATCCGCAAAAGGATGAGGAAGAGAATTTTAATCATGCTGCAAAGCAAGCCTACATCGCTTTTACTCACGCACTAATAGCTGCTGCTTTTGAAGAAGTAGACGCAACACCTATGGAAGGTTTTGATGCAGAAGCAGTTGATGAAATTTTAGGACTAAGAGAAAAAGGGCTGAGGTCAACAGTTTTACTACCGGTAGGTTATAGAAAATCAACAGAAGACTGGTTGGTAAACTTAGAGAAAGTAAGAAAGAGCACGGAGAAATTAGTGACAGTAGTAGCATAATTTAGAATTCAAATAGTGCGTATGTTTAAAAGTATAGTGGTTTTTTTTAGTCTTATAGCGGCAGTTGCTTGCAGAGATCAAAAAGAAACAGAATTGAAAACAGAAGAAAATAGAAACCTTAAAAAAGAAAAAAAAAATGAAAGTTTTATTTGTATTAACATCACATGATGAATTAGGAGACACTGGAAAAAAAACTGGGTTTTGGGTAGAAGAATTTGCTGGTCCTTATTACACTTTAAGTGACAAAGGTGTTGAAATTACATTAGCAACGCCTAAAGGTGGAAAAGCTCCAATTGATCCAAGTAGTGACTCTCCAGACGCTGCAACAGAATTTACAAAGCGTTTTGATGAGGATAAAGAGGCTCAAGAAAGAATCAATACGACACATCAACTTGCAGATATAGATGCTGCAGATTATGATGCCGTTTTTTATCCTGGTGGACACGGTCCTTTATGGGATCTGGCAAACGATGCAACTTCTATCAAGCTTATCGAGACCTTTAATAGTCAAGAAAAGCCAGTAGCATTTGTATGTCACGCTCCAGCAGCATTGAAAAGTGTTAAAGGAACTGATGGAAGTCCTTTAGTAAAAGGTAGAACAGTAACTGGTTTTACCAATACAGAGGAAGCAGCAGTGCAGTTAACAGATGTAGTTCCTTTCTTAGTAGAAGACATGCTTAAAGAAAATGGCGGTATTTATTCTAAAGGAGCTGATTGGTCGGAGTATGTTTTACAAGACGGTAACTTAATCACAGGACAGAATCCTGCGTCATCTGTCAAAGTAGCGGAGTTGTTATTTGCTGCGGTAAAGTAATTTATGTACCCATTATTTTATTAGATATAAACAGCTTGGATCATGATCCAAGCTGTTTTTTAATTATCAGGTAGTTTTACCTGCTACATTATTTTATACCTAGAGTTAAGAGTTTTTATAATGGTATCGCTGCATATTGTTTCAAAATCATAGAAGTTACAGCAATGTGACGTTAGTTAGGAGCTTATTTCCAACCAAAAGCTTCATTTATTTCTTTATAAACCACAGTTCCAGCAATAATATTTAAGCCTTTTTTAAGGCTTGCATCATTATCACAAGCTGCTTTCCAGCCCAAAGCGGCCAATTTTAAAACATAGGCTAATGTGACGTTGGTCAATGCTATTGTTGATGTACAAGGTACTGCTCCAGGCATGTTTGCAACAGAATAATGTACCACGTCATCTATAATATATACAGGGTCTTCATGTGTTGTTGGTCTTGTCGTTTCCACACAGCCACCTTGATCTACAGCTACATCTACGATTACTGTCCCTGGACGCATTTCCTTCAACATATCTCGAGTAATGAGATTTGGAGCTTTAGCCCCTTTAAGTAAAACACCACCTATTATTAAATCATGGGTTTGTATATGTTTTCTTATGTTGAATTCATTGGAGAACTCTGTCACTACATGAGGTGGCATTACATCGTTCACATAGCGTAAACGCTTCATGTTGATATCCATAATAGTCACGTGAGCTCCTAATCCTGCGGCCATTTTTGCCGCTTGTATGCCCACTACACCAGCACCTAAAATCAAAACTTTACCTGGCGCTACACCTGGAACACCTCCCAGAAGTACACCGCGACCTTTTACTGGTTTTTCTAGATATTTAGCGCCTTGTTGTATCGCCAGTCTTCCAGCAACCTCTGACATAGGTGTTAGTAATGGCAAGCTTCCTTCTTCATCCTCAACAGTCTCGTAGGCAATACAAACAGCCTTTGCTTTCATCATAGCCCTTGTCAACGATTCACTGGACGCAAAATGAAAGTAGGTGAATACTATTTGCCCTTCTTGAATCAGTTCATATTCTTCGATAATAGGCTCTTTTACCTTTACAATCATCTCGCTTATCGCATAGACTTGACCTATGGTATCTAGAATGATGGCTCCTGCCTTTTGATAATCATCATTTAAGAAACCGCTGCCTTCTCCAGCATTGAATTGTATATAAACGGTATGGTTATTTTTTACCAGTTCAAAGACTCCAGCTGGCGTCATACCAACTCTACTTTCGTTATTTTTAATTTCTTTAGGAACACCAACAATCATTGCTATACAATTTTAAATTAAATGGCTAAGTTGTAACAATTATGACAATAATGAAAGAAGTATTTTAAAAAAACAAGGTTTTTTTGCAAATAAAATATAATTTAATTGTTTGTACCCTATAAAAATATGGGTACTTAAGATATTTAATATATTATTATAAAAGTGATTAGTTGGGTAAAACATAGAGAATAGCTCTTAATCGCGGGTTATTAAGTTCTTCTTAAATAGTAAATTTAGGATATTATTTAGGGGCATAAATCCTCTGATTGTTCCCTACTTAGCGATCTATATTTTGTCTGTTTTCGCTTTCGCGAAAGCAAAATTATTTAAATAGCGGCGTTAAAAATTAGTTTGGTTTTGGATTAATAATTTGAAAAATCATCAACAGTGCCCCAGCCAATCATATTTAGGATAGCTTGTGTTATGGGTATATCATATAAATGCCAGTTGCATCAGTAGTTCAACTAACAACGCTTTTTGTAGGCAACTAATGCGCTCCATTATGAAAAGGTAACCTTGTAGCTTTGCCAAGAACTTATGTGAAAAGTATCACTGTAACACAATAAAAAAGCACAAGTTAAGTGACTTGTGCTTAATTAGCTGTTATTAAAGGCTGTTCAGCCATGTGACATTCCATTGTGAAGTTAAAATATGTTTTTCCTCACATGAAATTTTATTAAAATTCTAAATCTGCAACTAAATCAAACTCATCATAGATGGCTTTATCTTTTAAACCATCAAAGAAACTTGTAGAGCCATACCTTATATCGAATTTTGTTCTATCTATTTTCAAGGATACATTGGCTTTGCTTCCGTAAACCGAAACAGTAAATGAAACCCTTTCTGTTTTCCCTTTAATAGTGATGTCTCCTGTTACTTTATAAGCGTTTTTCCCAAGTGACTTTACTTTAGTAAAGTACAATGTTGCTATTGGAAACTTTTCAACTCCAAAGAAATCGTTAGATTTTAAATGACCTTCTAGTTGTCCTTTTGACTCACCTTCTAAATCGGTAACAGAAATAGTTGGCATATCTATTTCAAAACGTCCTCCAGTCAATACGTCTTTGTCAAAAACTAGGTGTCCAGATTTAATTGAAATGACACCTTCATGAGAACCAGTTACTTTATAACCCTTCCATACGAGTTTACTGTTCTCTACTTTAATAGCTTTTTTATCACCTTTTATTGTTGTAAAAGAAAAGGTCATAAATGCTGCGAATACTAGTGTAGCTATGTTTTTAATTGAATTTTTCATTTTTATTATTTTTAAATAGTTGATACTTTAAATTATGCTCCGTAGTAAAATTTCTCTTTTATTATTTTTCCGTCTTTCCAGTCTTGTACGGCAACTTGTGTGTAGTTTTTAACACCCCATTCTTTATGAGTATAATCAAAATGCCACTCGACCATGGTTGTGTTTTCTCCGACGCTTACTTTTAAAGGTTGTGCTCTTCTAAAGTCTGTTATAGCAGCAAAAAAATCTTCTTCTCGCTTTCTATTGGCTATTTTTCCCTTAACTATTGGATTGTCGTTTTCTTGCATTACCACATCGTTATCGTAGAATTGGTCAAAAGCTTCTAGAGCTTTTCCTTGAATGATCATGTCATTAATGGTACTGATTTTTTCTAATAATGTATTCATGTTATAAAGTTTTAAATATTACGGTACAAAGGTCGCGCACATTCAAACTATAGAAAATGATGTAGATTATGAAATGATGTTAAACTAGATTAATATTTATTGATTTTGTATGATTTGGCTCTTAATTTTACTTAAAAATTCCCTGGTAACTCCTAGATACGAGGCAATCATATATTGAGGCACACGTTGATCAATTTCTGGATGACTTTTTTTAAAAAATTGGTAACGTTCTTTAGCAGTAAGACTAAAATTTCTAATAATACGTTTTTGTGAAGCCGCAAAAGCTCGTTCTGCAATCTTTCTAAAAAGACGTTCAAGTTTAGGAATCTCTTTATATAATTCTTCAAGATTATCATATGTAAACTGAATAAGCTCCGTGCTCTCTATGCATTGAACGTTAAAGTCGGCAGGAGTTTGCGTTATAAAACTTCCTAAGTCAGAGGTCCACCAATCTTCAATAGAGAACATCACAATATGTTCTTGTCCTTCTAGATCGATGTAAAATGTTTTTGTACATCCAGCAATAATAAAATTGACACTTTTGCAGGTATTTCCTTGTTGCGAGATGTATTGATCTTTAAGATACTTTCTAATAATTATTTTAGAAAGCAATAGGGCTTCTTCTTTAACACTTAACTGGATGTACTTACTGATATATGCTATTAAAGGGGTATGACTCATATATTTTCAGTTTTTTATGATGCTATGCATGAGATGAGTAGGAGTTTAAAAGGCACTAATTTTACAGATTAAGGCTAAGTCAAATTTACAATTTTATACTCCAATTTATTAACTTCCCATAATGCTACCTTCTTATTCATCCTATTCAGAGCGAGCATAGCTTAAGCCATTTTTTGTTTATATGTCGTGCCATGCGTATATAGATACTATGAAGTTTTAAGAGGTAGAAGTGGAGCACATCATGAATAAGCCTAGAACCAAATACCGATCATGGATCAAAGTAATTTAGAGTAATTTAATAATACAAAGTTTAGGTATTGCAACACAGTGAACGCCTAATTATGAAAATCGTGTTTTTGTATGGCAATTAAAAAACAACTTAAGGGTATCAATACCACTTGTCTTTCGAACTATTTTTATAATTTAAAATAGTTTTTTTTATAAATCCGTAAATAAAAGCCTAATTGATGTTTTTAACCAGTTGATGGATATAAATATGATAGTTTTTATAAAAGCAGATGATTTCTCAATATTTTTTTTTGCTAAGAACCTTTTTGTTTTCTTACGCTATGAATTGAAATGAAAACTGCTTACCATAAAATAATCCTTCTCTTTTATGATCTCTTGAACCGGAAAAAAACACCTCTTTTACTCATTCACTTAAACATATGGTATGTTAACACACCTATTTGACAGTTATTTAAAAATTGTATTTTGGACATATATGATTGCTATATTTACTTTAGATAGCTCTTAAATCCCGCTCTTGTAGAGGTTTATTATACCCATAAACTTAATCTTCAATAGTATATATGACATGTATCATCTACATTTCTTTATTTCGTTTTGGATAATAAAAAAATGAGAACTGATAAGGTTATTTCGAAAGTGCTTCTGAATAAATCTATTTTAATATTATTATTAAAAATAAAATGGCATTCCTTTTAATAATCAACGGCATAGACTAGAACTCTTTTGAGTATTTAAAAGCCAGGTTAGGTGTATTATTTGAGTAACCATGGCAATCGATTTTATGATTGTCACTTTAGATTTTTACCTAATAGGGTAATTTTATTCAGCCAATTTTCTCTGTAATTATTTTTTGAACCTTTAATAAGTGAAATATAGGTCACCTTAACAGGACTGATTCCACAAAATTCCAAAGTTCCCTTTTTGAACTGATTGATTGTGGGGCTTTTCATAAATAGGGAATCATACCATTTAGGCGTATCCGCGGTTATAATGATTCGTGCAGTTTTCCCTTTCAGTAATTTCTTTGGTAGTGACTTTCCTTCTTTGGGTTCATAGGTTATTCCCTGTAAAAATGTACGGTCAATAAAACCTTTCATAATGCAGGATAAGCGTAGCACCGCACGGGAAACACCCAGACAATATGGTCTGCTTTTTTAATTTTTGCAATAGACTCAAGTAAATCAGGTTCTAATTCGGTTCTTTTTCTATATCCAAACTCTAGATTAGGATTAAAATCTAAGTCAGCAATGTTAATTTGTGTCAGAACGGCATTGGTCTTGCTAGCACTTTTTAAATAGGCCGCTGATAGCCCATGGTTATAACTCTGCTTATCGGGATTTCCATCAATAATTAAAACCTGTTTCATAACTTGTTCTTTATTTTTTTACAAAGAACGGCAGGATGAAACTATTTAGAAGGGACATTTGTATCATTTGATAGCGGCTTTCTAATGCGACTTAAATGGCGGTAGCTAATGCCTAAATAAGAGGCTAGATAGTTCAAAGGGATCAATTTTGAGTAGGAAGATTGGTTTTTGAGTAAATCTTCGTAGCGCTTTTCAGCGCTTTCTTTTTGTAGCAGGAAGATTCTTTGCTCTATTTTTATATATTCTTGCTCAGCAATGAATTTGAAAAACCGAAGCCAAGTAACACTGGATTGCTCCAATTTTAAAATTTCATCTCTTGAAATAGTAAGCAATTCAATATCTGTAAGTGCCTGAATATTCTCTACCGTTTGGGTTTGGGTTAAAAAGGAAGAATAGGCACTTACAAAAGAGTTAGAAAAAGTGAAGCAATAGGTTATTTCTTTTTCTGAAGATGAGGAATAGAAAGATCTAAATAGTCCAGATTCAACAAAAGCTACTTCTTTAGAGACGCTACCTTCTTTGATAAAATAATCGCCTTTCTTTATCGTTCTACAAATTAATTTACTTTCGAATACATCAATTTCTTCATTGGAGAGTATGTTAAATGATTGTAAGTAGTGTCTCATTTTTTTTAATTAGCTATTTTTCTCAACACCCATTCTAAGGGGCCAGAGTTGTAATGTTTTCTCCAAATAACAGCAAATAGAATACACAGTAAACTGAATACGGTTGCACAAACCACCGAAAACTCAATTGAATAAGTTCCTATTTTAGTTGGATTTATTGCTTCAATAATTCCCATTCCCACAATAACGTGTGCTACGTAAAAGGTCAATGCTAATTGTCCTGTTTTATTCAAAGCATCAATTAGGAAACTGTTTTTAAACTTTTTAGCAATAACTATACAAGCTGAAATTAGTGCAAAAGCAATAGCAACACCATTGAACATGTAAAAAGGTAGTGGTGGCATGGGATTCGTTCCAAAAATCTCAGTTAGTTCCAAAGCAGTCTCTTGGTTTCCTTCTGATAAAATGGAGATGGATAGATAGGACACCACTTGAATAGAAATAAAAATGATGCTGCTCATCCAGAATGTTTTTTTAACGAATGCATCGTTGTGTAAATCTTGTTTTCCAAACCAATAGCCAAAGAGCATAAAAGCAGTCCAAGGAATTACTGGATGAAAACCATTGTAAAAAAGATTCCTCATAAAGCCTTTAAACGTCCAAAAGTCTTGGTAATCTAAGCTGCCAAAATCCCAACCTGAGCCATAATTCAAAAAAGTCATTAGAATTGGATATGCTAGAATGATACAAACACCTAAAATTATAATTGTTCTTTCTTTACAGCTTAAGACCATAATGATGACCGCCATATATACACTATAAAAATGCAGAATGTCTGCTGGCCAAATTTTGATATAAGAAATTCCAATAATAAAGAGAAACAAAGCCCTTTTAGCAATTCTAATTCGGGCAACTTTTATTTTTGCTTTATCTCTGCTGTCAATCGCTGAGTTAGTCATTAAAGCAAGTCCAACGCCTGCTAAAACAACAAATGTAGCTGCCGCTTTGCCATCAAAAATACCTACCAATGATTCTACCCAAGGTTGTCCATTCTCGCCAAAGACAACTTTAAAATTAACGATTATCATTCCGATAACGGCCAATGCTCTGGCTACATCTATTCCTATTATTCTTTGTTTCATTGCTTTTTTTAGTTTTCAAAAATGTAAATCTATATTTTTGCATTGTTTGATTCTTCTTTGAAATAATCTGGTCTCCATGATAAATGCCCAAAAGTTATCTGAATTCGATCTCTCCATGATTTACACCTTTTTAAATCTTTTACGATGCTTTTAATCTCAATGAAATTAATTAATAGAGGGTTGTTGGTATTTATATTTTTGGTTAAACCATAAATAACTTTTTCTTCTTCCTTTTGATAGGTTCCAAATATCCGATCCCAAATAATCAAAAATCCACCATAGTTTTTATCTAAATATTTTTTATTGGATCCGTGATGTACTCTATGAACGGAAGGTGTATTAAAAATTTTGTCTAGCCACCCTAGTTTGCCAATTCGTTCTGTATGTATCCATGTTTGAAATTGTGCTACTAGAATAAGTCCAACAATAGCTTGAAACGGACTAAAACCTATAAGTATCATCGGTATTAAAAAAGCCCATTCTATCAAGCCTTCCAAAATGCTTAACCGAAAGGAAACACTTAAATTATAATCTTGAGAAGAATGATGAACACTATGCAAAGCCCATAAAATTCTTTTTTCGTGTTCAATTCTATGCATCCAATAATAGGTCAGGTCTGCAGTAAAAAAGGCAAGTACCCAAGTCAGCGGATTCATAGGTATGGTAATTGGAGTGAGCCAATGAACTGGCATTAAACACATCACTCCAATGGAACCGACTACTGTTTTTTCTAGGAGTTGATTGAAAATGAAAATTATAACATTAGCGCCTGTATCTTTCCATCTCCTTTGTTTATTGTTCCATAAGTCTGTGAACGTATCAATAAGAATTAGACTGATATTAAAAATAAAAAAATAGGCAATGAAGGTCATTATTTGAGACCCTTCAAATAAGGAGATTAATCTTGTGAAGCTCATGTTATAGTTTTTTTAATTTTAGTGGCGCAATTATGGTGTAAAGGATTCGAGATAAAATGTTATTAAAAATTAATTCCTAATTCCAATGCAAACCCAAAATTTCTATTGATAACTTTAGATGTTTGCCATCTTTGAAAGACACCTGCTCCAAATACGATCCCAGAATCTTTCCAAGGAATTATTTTTATACCTTGATTAGCGCTCAGGCCTATTAAAAAATTAGATGATTTTTTATTTTCTAAATTCCGCAAAAGCTCCATTCCGATAGGAACATTTATACCAAGGTCTACGTACAAACCAGGTGTTATTTTTATAAACCCATTGAAACCAAAACCTAAGGAATACGAATCAACAGAATTATACCCACGCTCTTGTACTATATTTGACTTAGCTCTCGATTGACTGAAGCCTATTACAAAAGGAATAATAAAATCTGTCTCATGATCGGAAAACCCAGTATATGAAATGTTCCAGCCCTCATTATATTTATCGGTCATTCTTTTAATGGTCAACATGTTGAACCATTTTCCTAAAGGGACATAGTTTTCAAAAGCGCCTTTTTCTGGATATAAAGCAGTTGTATCCACCATATTCCCTTTTGTTAGATCATGGGTTGAAGATGTTTTTTGGAAATTGATAAAGCTCCGTAAACAATATTCTAATGCAGCTCTAATCCTTTGTTCGTGGGTTTCGTAAATTTCTGTTATATCAGACTCAGGAAAAACCTGATCCTCATAACGGGTAACTTTATACAGTTCATCTCCGTTCTCTGCATAGAAATAGAGTTCCACATAAACCCTTGCTGTTCTTTTATCGATACTCGTTTGTGCTTCTTCAACTTTTAAATTTTTAAGAGATAATGTTATTGCCAGTCGGTCGCTGGTTTCTGGTAGAGCTGAGTCTACAAAACGTTTTATTGTTGTTGTTGCACCATTTTCAAAACGTAGTTGTACTTTCTTATTAAAATTATTTGCTATAACTCCTAGGTGCTTCTCTTGACGATTATCAACTACTTTTTTTATATAAAAACTCGGATTTTCAATCTCGAATGGAACTATTTTTAAATCTATAGTTGTCTGTGAAAAACAGATGGTACAACTAAAAAATGCTACTAAAATATGTATTGTTTTTTTCATCAGTTATTTATTAAATTGGTCTATTGTAATGTACTTCTACATCTCTAATTTCGTCAATATCATATAGGAGTACCAAGGAACTCTCTGATATTGAATTGATATAGGCTTTTATTTTTTCACCCTTTTTATTAATCATAAAGACATAACCACCGTTTGTATTGAGGAGAAAAGTTCCTTCTTCTACTTTACCTTCAGATTTTGATGTAAACGTCATGTCTTCCTCAAAAAGAATATAATCGTCTTTTTCCTTTTTACTAGGTAAGTGGCTTTCCCCGTCGATTATATAGGTATTCAAATGCCACATATTAAAAAGCATATTTGTTTTGCTTTGATGGTCTTTTGGTTTGCTTCCTACAGACATTATTATACTTAGTAGGCTTGTGAGGATTATCGCTCTGATACTTGTTCTTAAACTTTCAGATCTTATTTTCATTGGAATTATTTTGTTTGTTTATAATTTGATGGTGCAAATATATTTAGGCATACTCATTCAAATGGTTTGCCCTATAATACCAAACAAAAAAAAGTGTCTTCATTTAACGGGAAGACACTTTTAAAGCATGTAAAAAACTAATAATCAATAACTTATATCAATAGGTAGGCTTATGAAGTTTTTTGAATTCGGTAGGAGTCATTTGTGTATGTTTTTTAAAAGCGGTGTAAAAAGCAGCTTTGCTATTAAAACCTACATCTATATAAATAGCAAATATTGTTTCAGGTTGAGGTTTTAGGAGCCTCTTTTTAGCTTCTTCAATTCTGAAACTACTTATAAAGTCCGGGAAACTCATTTTTGCATTTTGATTTATGGCTTGTGATATATGATGAATAGAAAGCCCCAGTTTTTCAGCGACAGTATTTAATTTTAAATCTAAATCTAAATACATTTTTTCGTTACTTACGATCCCTTTTATTTTTTCAAAAAGGTCAGAAGAATCAGATAATGATGACTTTGCATATTTCTCAATAGTAGCAGTGGATAGATCTTCAAAATTACCAGAATAAGCAAATACAGGAAAATGCATAATAGAAAACGCAAATATGATAAAGAATATGGAATAGATAAGGGTTTCAAATTTTAGATAAAAGTTAAAATCACCAATGTCTAAACTACCTAGAACTGTAGTTATAAAAACTACAATTTGCATAAGTACTACTGCAGTTATGATGATCTTAATCCATTTGTAAAGGGTCTTTTGATTTTCATCTAATACAATTAGTAATGGCGCTTGCTTTAGTTTTTTGTAAGCAAAAATCATAAGTATTGTATTGATAGAACTCACAAAAATATACTCCACTAACACAAATATTCCATAGTTGGAATTCCCTAATGACTCTACAAAATCTTTTAAGTCTTGATCGTGATCAAAAGGAAGAAATACTAAAATCCTGAGAAAGGTATAACCAATAATTACAGGCACCCATTTTTTTATATGTATTTCGGACTTGGTATAAAGAGCTATGAAATAGTAAAATAGCAAACCTGTAAAATGATAGAAAAAGTAAGTTACTCCTGAATAGGTAGCAGGGATTTGATCTGTAATTGAAAGATGATAATCTAATGCTGTAATTACGTAAATAAATAGTAGGTAAGCTAAAACATAGCGTATCTCTTTGTTCTTTCCGAGTCCAAATTTATTGAATAGAATAAAAACGATTAAGACCAGTCCAAAAACTACACTTAACATTGGGAAAACATTTAGTACATCCATTTAACAAAATTAAAATATTAATTTATAAAAGTCAGATTAAATTTCTGATTTTTAGGTCAATCCACCTATTTAGCAAGCTTTATGATTCTGTTTATTAGTAATTAAACAATAGAAACACTGATAGTGTTATGATATTCCTAGCGGTGCACTTAATTGTATCTACTCAAAACATATAGCTTTTCGGTTTTTTAGTACTTACTTGACTCCTTTCTCTGCGTTAAAATTTTAAGTTTTAGCTATCGCTGTGATTGAAAACATTTCTCTGTTCAAGAAAATAAATGTTTAAAAATTCCAGGAAAGCTACATCCATTAAGTATGGAATCTGGCTGTTCCATATTAGTTGTGTTTTAAAATTAATCCCTATTAAATTTGAGGTAAACAAGATATAATAAAAGAGAGAATTAAGGTGGCTATATACGGTGATGTTTCCTGTTTTGCACCTATTAAAAATAAGCTCGATCTAGAGTGCCCTATCTAATTAAGCCTGCTGTTATCTGTATGTTATGAGCAGCGTAGGTCATTTATTTAGGAATCCTTCCTTATCAATAAACCCCAATAAACTTAAGGAAAAGGAAACAGGACTTATCGCAACAGGACAGTAAGTTATTGCAGCATATATAGAATAAATAGAATCATTGTGCTTTTCTCGCTTTCGCGAAAGCGAGAAAAGCAAACAACTTAAGAGTCCTGTTAGAACAGAAGAGCTGCGTCATAAAATCACAAATAGCAAAGGTTAAAATAGAGCGGTAGTTGCTGTAATAAAACCTATACCTATTTAAACATTTATAGAGCTGAATACAGCAAAAATACAGACTACTTTAGATCCGTTTAATATATATATATCGCTTATTAGCAGTATTCTAAACTTTTAGTTATTTTTAAGTTTAGTGTTGAACCAATGGATAAGCAATTCATTTAATTCATCTGACTTTTTAGAAAATTTATGATCGGCTCTAAATTTCTTTATGGTAAAATCATAATTAATCTCTGCTAACTTTTTAGCTATTTTTTCCGCCTGATTTGGAGGTACTCTTTTATCTTCTGTACCATATAAAATAAGTAAGCTGGCATTTTTATCTAGTTCATCTTCCCAATAGATAACAGAACGTTTTTCTAATTCTTCTTTTTTATTTTTTTCGTAATTAGGAATCAATAGAGCACAAACTTCCGTTTCCATTTCCGGCCTTTCTATAATTAATTGTTCTAAGTCTGTTGGTCCATTTCCAATAACAGCAGTTTTTATAATGTCTGACTTTTGAAGTGCTAGATACGTCATCATCCCGCCTCTCGACCAACCAAACATTCCTATTCGTTCTGAGTCTCCTTTTTTTAGTTCTTTGACGGTTTTAGTTAAGTTTAAAACGTCATTAATATCCTTACCTCCAAACTCATCATTTTCTCTATAACAACTCGCAATGACTACATATCCTTCTTTTGCTACTTTAGATGCTGAGTATATTAAAGAGTACAGCGTTTTAAGCTTTGCGGCTCTTCCAATCTCTTTATTTCCTCCACGGTTAAATATAATGACAGGAAATACACCTTTCTTTTTAGGTTCGGCAATGATTCCATTTACTAATAAAGAATCACTTTTATAGGTTATGGCAAAGAAGTCAATAGCCTCTAAATATTTAAAATCACTTTTTAGAACACCATCTTTCGTAAATTTTCTCCAAAGAGGTTCTATTGTTGACAGGTCTATGATCCGTTTGGAATGAATTTGGCCTTGTAGTAATGTTTTTGATTCTTCTAGATCAGATGGTTTTATTTCAATACCTAAAACCGTATTGTTTAAATCCTTTATGTCCTTGGAATAAGTGTATTTTTTCAGGGCAAATTTAATGCCTACAAATAGACTTATAAGTAGTATAAATACGACAACTAGTTGAGAAGCTCGTTTAAGTATTTTCATAGAGGTTAGGGTCAATTTGTTGATGTTTTAAATCCTATAGGAACTGTAGGTTGTTGTAAGTTAGTTGTGTCGTTAAGAGGCTAAAGTAATAAATAGAGAGGAATCCAGAGGAAATCATGTAGGAAATCAAAGGAATTTTAATGGCAGACTATAATGCGCATAGTCTGATCACGTGCAGAGTGGGCTACTTCTAAATTAGTTACTGGTAGTTTAGTGATGTATAGGGTTCCAGTTTACTGCAGGAAGAGAACGGGACTTGATAATTTGGTTAATTGTTAGCTTGTCAGTTATGCTGGTAGGATGGAAGGTAGACAAATGGTATTTCCAAATCTATCGGGATGGAATTCATACATCTCATCCATATGCGAGGCCTAGCGTACGGAGTACGAATGTAAATAGGAGCAAGGCCGTTGGATTACCATAGCTGATTTATATAAATAAAGAAGTGCTCAGCACAAGTGAGAGGAAGGTTAAAGAGCAGATCGCGGCAAGTAATAAGAAGCTGCTAAAGAAAGGAAGGTAGTGGTCAACTTAACACAGGTAAGCCATGCTTCATAAATATTGCTAACATAAGATTTAAAAGAAGTAACGTTTATAACGTACTTAAAAAAAAATCAAGCTAAGATTTACAAACCTTATACAAGTTAGGTTTCCTATTGGTTCAAATAATTTTGAACGGACAACATTGTTTTGGAATGTTTATTTCTATTACATGATAAAAGGCTATTTAGCGAATGTAAATAGCCTTTTAGGTCTTTCTGATGTTCTCCTTTATCCGTTCTAGATAAGAAATTATTCGTTCTTGCGGTCATCTCCAGGTCTCGGTGATTTGAATACGTCTAATCCCTCTTTTCTATGTTCCACTACCTGTTCTTTAATAAATTCGCGGAATTCTCTGTTGCTTTGGCCATCCTGTTTAGAGAATTCAGCTACTGTTTTGGTTATTCCTCTTGACTTTGTATTTAAATAAGTTGTACTCATATTGTTACTATTTTAAGTGTTAACCGACAGAATACAGGTTTAAAAAGCAAATTTTATTAATACTATATTAAAATCAAGAGAGGAACAGATACAACGGCCTATTTTCCTAGTGTTCTAACACTAATTAAGCTTCAAAATGTTGCGATCAATTTTTCTTTTTTCAACCTAGTGCCTTTTAAGATAAAACCAACGGTACAGTTCGATAGGCTTAGCGCAGCACTCTTTGGTAAGTTTCGGGCAGTAAAAGCTAAGCACAGCTCGCTGAAAGACAAAATAAGAGGTCGTTTAATAAGGAATACAGAGTTTTCTAATGAAACTTTGCAAATAAAAAAATTCTTCAACAAATTCACGACTTATTTAAAACTATCAAAAAATATATTGGGTGTTATAGCGCGGACAATTGATCCATAAAGCCCTAAAAAAAATACATTAAAATTTTATTATTGTTTTTGAAAAGGGAGTCTCTATAAGATCATCTAAACCAGCAGGCCAAAAATTCAATACCAAATTAGGGTTGGTAATAAAAATGTAAAGGTCTTTTTATTGTCTATTTGTTCTGGCAGGAATGCCATCGTTCTTATATAGCTCGCAGCCTGTAAATATTAGCATTATTAAGCCTTTGAGCAGGTGCTTTCATCTTTCTCCCTTCAATTACCTGCAGCAGTAGTTTAATGATGGGTGAGTCTTGTTATTAGTTCTTCATGATCTGGAAATTGCGACACCAAGTCTTTTCTAGGTTGGAGTTCAAAATCCTTAAAATCAAAACCAGGAGATACGGTACAACCTATCAAAGAATACGCATCTTGTTCAACAACTTCACCGGCAAACCAGCAACCGCTTGGAACAACAAATTGGGGCACTTCTCCTTTGTCAAAATCACGACCGATAAGATGCGTGGTATGAATACCAGATTCAGAGATGATATGCAAACGTATAGGAGAACCATCATAAAAATGCCAGATCTCATCCTGTTGGATCCGGTGCAATGCTGAAAACTTATCTGATGTAAGGAGAAAATAAATACAGGTAGAAAAATTGCGCTTACCGTTATAATTTTGCCCTAAACTATCCTGGTTTATTTCTCCAATACTTCTATAGGTCTCTTTAAAATAGCCACCTTCTGGATGGGGTTCTAAATCTAATTCCTTTATGACTTTTTGGGCTGGGTTCATGAGTTTTTTAATTTATTTTATAAGTCGGTTTGATATGAGTAGCTTTCCCAAACCAGATAATTATTTTGCATAAGTAAGACTTACGGCAATAGTATATTTTTAATTATCCAAACCTATCGAATTCTATGATTTTAAAATTTGGGTTATTCCGAACTTCCCAAAAACCCAATAATTCCATGGTATCGGAGTTTCTTGACCAGTTTGAATAATGAATTAAGAAAATGAATTAATGTCACAATTGTAATTTTTGAAAAACTTAGTTTTAACTAATAACAGGTGCCTGAAAACATATGGATACAAGATGATAAAGTAATGCAATTACTTAAACACTCCTTACCTAAGAATAGGGTTTTGCTATAACTGTCATAGAGATTTAAACAGTTTTTTTTGCAACAGATAAGTCCATTGCCGCTCCTTAGATTTCTATTTGTTTTGATAGATCCCGATATTTCTTTTCACGATAAGATTTGTGGCTCGTATGGGCCATTCCTTTTTCAAATTAGTCTATAAGGTTTTTAAACAGCTTTACAGTTGGCTCAACTACCAGTGTCCAATCGTTAAATGCTAAATGATACGATGGGGTAATACGCCAAAAGTCAACCAATTTGCAAGTCATTATTGGGCAATATTTTTCTTTATCAGCGATGTTACTTAGTATTTTGTTATTCTCATTATTGCTCAATAAAAATCTCAATTCTTCATTGTCAGTATTTATTTTTAGCTTGTTTTTTTTTCTTTTAAATAAGTTTTTTAAATGTGAGATGTTATCAATTTCAAATGCCATAGGTCGCATGGTTTTGGACAACACGCAGCTTATATTTCCAACTTAGGCAGTTCCAGTTTGTTGGACGATCGTAAATTCATTGTCTTTAGATACAAATTTCAGTTTGAAAATTACATGGGAACTTCGAACGCCGCCACCTGTTGAAATATCTTCATCCTTAAAGTAAAACTTAGCATTTTCCTTTTGGGTTAGTTCTTTAAAAAATTCTTTTCTCATATTTTACATGTTATCCTTTAAAGACTAGTTACTAGTGAATCTGTATCATGCGAGACGAGGTGTCTGCATCAATCGATACATCACATAATGCGTGTTGAAAGGCATGCTATATGCATAGCACTTGTAGATCGTTTATGTTGCTAGACAAGTACATCTAATCATCTGGTTGTGCACGCTGGTTCATGCTGATGCAATGTATGTTAACACTACCCAAATTGACGGCAAGGGCATCAATCACAACTATTTTTCGATTGGGAAAAACAGATTGTAATATTTTTGCAGTCTTTTCATCTTTTTCCTGCGGCGAGCTACATGAAATGATTAAAAGAACAATTATACAGCTGGTTAAAATTGATTTCATAGTATGTTTTTTAATAGGGTAAAACGGTATTGTTTATGAAAAGCAACTCTAAAAAAAAACGATACATTTAGATGAACAAACAGTTCTAAATAGGGGAAGCTTACAGACTCATATCCAACAACTTCCTGCTGAGTCTAGAAAAAATAGGTGATATCTACAAGAAGAGGTGGCAGATGGAAAAGATGTTCAAGAGACTAAAGCAGAACTTTCCATTGAAATACTTCTTGGGAGACAACTAGAACGCATAGAGATACAGATATGGTGTGGATTTATCGTACAATTATTGATGATGGTAGTAAAAACGGGTGAAAAAGAACGGGTCATACTTAAATATGATCCCTATGGTAGGATGACACCTAATGAGCCATATTGAACTGTTCAGTATTATGGAAAACCCAACTCAAAAGTGGAATGATCTAACTAATAAACCACAAAATATTCAGTTGAATCTTTTCTAATAGATACCATGCTATTTAAAAACAGAAAATAGTAACTTAAATGTAAGCGGTACAACAGTAAAAAACCAAATGTTGCATTTTAGTCTGGCACTATTGATATGTTTATAATTAAATCCGATTCATCGTGCCAATTACCATTTTTAAAAGTTATGGCACCAAATTTTAAATGGTAAAACATATTCCCTAATTCAGAATTTTGCTCTATTCCTACTACATAATCAGGGATACATGCACCGTTATCTATTTCTGTGTATCCGTCATCGCAAGGATCATTATCACAACTCGCCATTAAAAGGCTTAAGAATAGCAAAGTGAAAAGAAAATTAAATTGTTTCATTTTTTATCTGTTTAATAAACATAAGAGCAAAGTGAAAGACTATCATCTTTCTTTAAAATTGTTATCTAGCTTCATATAGGTATTATATTCTAACATCCGTATTTTGAAACAGTCGAATTTGGTAATAAGGACCCCTGGTAGTCTTACTTTTTAAATAAACGTCAGTGTTTTTAGACAGTATGAATGTACCTTTAAGATCACAATATGTTATCCAAAGATAATTAATTAATGGGGAGTATGCAAGTACCTTATGCGCTGAAAAATCTTTTGACTGCTCTTAAAATTGCCCTAGTAAAAACCTTTTAACATGAGCCCTAAGTTTAAATAAGATGGATATTCTAACGATTCAATAATCCCAAAACGCTGCTCTTTAGATGCATCAGGCATTAAGCAAAACTTCTTGTAGTTCACCTAGGAACGTTGCCATCAGGTGGAGCAGTTACCACTTAGGCAATTTAAAATCCAGAGACAGTAACCCGTATATTAATAAACTTTGGATAGTCGCATCTTTATAATACTGCTGTCATTCTTACGTAGCTATATGAAAACCGTTGCATTTTATTTACCTCTTTTTCCATCTCAAAACAAACCTAACATGCATTTCTTAGACTTCTATACGACGGTGCTTTTATTTCAATTTTCGTTCTAACCAGCCAACTTGTAAATATTTAGCGACTTTCCTAAACGGGATCAAAAATTAAATGTATCACTGTAGGGCTTTGTTATTTTAAAAACTTGTTCAAGATATATAGCATTGAATTTTACGTACGCCATATACTCTGTTGTTAGCAGTTTGTCTTTTTATTCTACAGGATATTTCGAAATTCCAGATTCACTGTATTCAAAAAGTCCAGACTCATAGAAAAAGTTTGCCATAGCTAATCCGTCTCCATTAGATTCTTTAGCAGCTCTCAACTCAAACCATTTTGCTATAAATTGTTTCTGAGATGCAAATTCTGTGTTTGTTTGAGCAATTATTTGGTTTAAATCTGACAAATCATTTTCATCACAAACCTTTACATGAAAATTACTGCCATAAATATGTATGCATATATCTCCCATTGGCTCCCAAATTGCATTATTCGAATTATTTGTTTCCATGGTGAAATGTGTATAGGATATAATAGTATTTTGATTCAAGTCCGAAATTATTTCTGTGAGTTCTTCACAGTTTTAGGAAGAGTTCAGTTTTATCGTCACTTCCTTAAATTTATTGGGTGCATTAGTGTGTATGCTGTAATTGTAATTTTGGTCAAAAATGTTTACTGAAGAAATGAAATTTTGTTTTCCCGGTAACCACTGCTCTCCAGGTAATGGAATCGGTCAAAAATAAATTTGTGAACTTTTCTTTATCTTAATACTCAATTATTGAGGTCCTGAAATCTTCTACAACTTGTTTTAACGCCTGCTGATGTTGTTTTGTAATCTGTGCGTGTACTAAGGAAGATAATAATACGGTTATAAAGACTATTTTTCCTTTCTTCATTTGATATTGAGTTTCATAAGTGTTCTTTCTAGATTTCTAATTGAAGTCTTTCGTTAATTAAATATTGTTGATGTGAATTATTTGCACAAAGAATAGATATTAACATGTTTGTTTCAATCACATACAATTATGTACGTTACGTACTAAAAGTATAGTGATATTGATAATCAGATATTTAAAATATAATAAAAATGAATAATAAAAACTAAATAACACATTGCGCTGTAGATTGCACCTTCAAAAGAATAAGAGGGAAATATAAAGGACGAATACTTTGGGTAATTCGAGACAGGTTTATGCGGTATGGAGAATTAAAAAGAGCTATCGTCGGTATTACTACTAAACTGTTGACACAAACATTAAGAGAATTAGAAGAAGATGAATTGGTTTCAAGAAAAGTATATCTTGAAGTTCCCCCAAAGATTGAATATTCACTTACTTCCACGGGAGTAGTCTTAGATATTGTTACTTCGGTTTTGACAAAAAAGGAGCAGTCACAAACCACAATCTCTATGTCTGATGTATTTGTTGTGATAGTAATATGTTTGGCTTTAGAAAGTTATGTAGGTTGGAATCATCTAAAGGGAACCCTAATAAACCAGTATCAAAATCCTAAGGCCTACTAGTTGGTAATAGAATTATTATCTTTGGATATAAGCTAAATATAAATACATGAATCAAGAAGTAGGAATTATAAGGTCTATGCTAGATAATGATTTATATAAGTTCACTCAACAACAGGCCGTCGTTGAACTATTCCAGCGAGAATGTGTTACTTACGATTTCATCAATAGGGGGAAAACAGCATTTCCAGACGGATTTGACCTTAGACTGCGACAGGAGCTTAAAAAAATGGAGTCATTATCCTTGCTGGATTCAGAAGCTAAATTCCTCACAAAAAAGTGCGGAGGATATTTAAAGCCAACGTACATTGATTTGCTAAAATCATACCGTTATGACTCGTCTGAAATAGAAATTACCCAGAACGGAGGAGAACTCACGTTAACCATTACCGGCTACTGGTATAAAACAATTCTGTGGGAAGTACCTCTGTTGGCACTTATTTCTGAGCTTTATTTTCAAACCATGTGCGAACCAATATACAGTCGTGAGGAAAGATTGAAAAACAATATTGAGAAGGGTACTAAGTTTTATAAAGATGATGTAAAGGTTGCTGATTTTGGAACCCGAAGAAGATATTCTTATGCCAATCACCTAGAGGTTGTGCAGGATTTACTTTCAGTTCGTGATAATGAAACTCAATTTATGGTAGGAACTTCAAATGTTCATATTGCAATGATAACGGGTATTAAACCAATAGGAACTCATGCTCATGAGTGGATTAGCGGCATTGCTGCATTAAAAGGATATAGTTATGCTAATAAAAACATGATGGATGATTGGGTTAAGGTATATTAAGGCGAGCTGGGTATAGCCCTTTCAGATACTTTTGGACTTGATGCTTTTCTTAAAGACTTTAATACTTTTTACGCAAAATTATTTGATGGTGTTCGGCATGATTCTGGAAATCCATTTCAGTTTACTGAAAAGATGGTAGCTCATTATAAACATTTGGGTATTGACCCCATCTCTAAAACAATAGTATTTTCTGATTCCCTTGATGTAGATCTAGCCATAGAATTAAAAAAACACTGCAAGGATATTGGGATTAAGTGTTCCTTTGGAATTGGCACACATTTCACAAATGATGTAGGCATAAAAGCCTTGAATATAGTAATTAAAATGATTTCTATAAATAATAGAAATGTAGTAAAATTAAGCGATGTACAAGGAAAGCACACTGGAAATTTGGAGACCATAGAGTTAGCGAAGAGAATTGTTGGCTATTAACCTCCCGCAGCTCCTCGAAGCATGAAACTTTAGTCACAAAATTTCATTTAAAAAACTGACCTTCTGTTAACCACAAAATTGTCTTTGGAACACAAATCTCCACATATTGGATAGGTGCCGTTTATTGTTTTTTGTTAATGGCGTGTGTGTCGATTGCTCGGTATTTTAGCGGGTTGGCTTGCAGTTATTCCTACTTAATTTCCGGACGGAGGACTTTTCCTAAGGTTTATAATTTTGGGAGTAGGGAACAAGGAAATTATTATGGTCACAATTCAAGGATTGTGACGTTGAGCTCAAGGGCTTTAGTAAGACACAGTATTACCCTTATTGGATAACAGTAACTGTGGATTGTTAATTATTCAAATCAAACAGGTAACACAAAGACAATTTGAGATTTACCGTGTCGCTACGGGGTCTTGATATACACAGTCCCATTGAGGGATAATCAGGAGTCTTTGAGCGCTTTCTTTTTCTTATATCCACCTTATCCTGCATAAATTGAAATGAACAGCATGGTTGGCATAGCCACCTTCCAAAGGGGTCAAGAAAAGAAGGCGCAAACCATGAGACCTAGGTATAAGCCGTTTACCCAGAAGAAAATGTTGTAAGATTTTAGCATATAAAACAAAATTAATTTTTCAGATCTCTTTGTTTCTTTAAACTATTTTTTAAACCGACCCCTCCACAAATCATAAGCACTATCAATCCTCCGCAAATAGTATAATTAGCTATGCCATATTTTACTAAATCAGCCTTTCCAAATAAAAAGGATATTAAGATAATCATAGGTACTATAATCAATAAAATCGCTGCATTTTTTTGCGACTTTATTCTTTCACCTCTTTCAATTTTCATATTGTAATTCTTAGTGTTATTTGGTTTTAAATTGGTGCTAACATGATTGTGTAGGATTATTTCCGAGGTTAGACTGGAAATTTAGCAAATAAAAACCGAATATAAAATATGTAAAGATTTTGCAGGTAGGTAGTAATAGTAAATTATAAACGGTGTTATCTGCTGGCTTTTTTAATTGTGATTTGCATTAGTACAAACCATTGACATTGAGTTTTATAATCAGACTAATTTCTCGGTTTTAATATCTGTGATGTTTTTGTATTTTTCATTCTTCTTTTTCATTCCAAAGAGCACTCGAGTAACTTTAAAAGGATAAATGAACAAACGATATAAGAGTACAATGACCAAAAATGAGCTTATAAAAAGCAGTATCATTTTAACAGGAATGTTCACATTCAACTGAATAATATAGTATCCGAAAATCACGATTACCGTCTGGTGTAATATGTAAAACGGGTAAATAGCCTCGTTCATCCTTTTGAGCCAAAGACTAGGTTTGTTGAGGTAAACTTGTCCATATCCCAACAAGGTCAAAACAAAGCACCATCCCAACAAACAACATAAGCCATACCAAATATCCCAACGAACAGAAGCGCTTAAATAGGGTTCAATATAATCGTTAGGTACGAAGTAATAACTGTAGAACAATAGTGTACTAATTATAAAAGTAACAAGGTGAAAGCGTCTGTATTTTTTTAGGTTTTCCCAGAACAGTTGTGAGCTCGCAAATAAAATTCCTGTAATAAAGAAGTAGGTATAAAAGAAGGTTTCCGAAAGATTGGTTAGAGAAGATGAGCCAGTCGGGTAATACCTTTTAAGGACTATTGTTAAAATTATTAAGGGTAATCCCCACAATAATAGACCCATTTTATGAGAAGATATTCTTTCAAACCAAGTCTTAAAACCTTGAGACTTTTGAGATTTAAGAAAAATAATTAGTGGAATCACAAGTAAAGAAATAATATAAAGATTTTCTATAAACCAAAGGTGGTTTGTTTCAAATCGTCCGCTCGTGTATAGCTGCCAGTAAGAACTATATTCATTGATGTATTGAAAATAAGTTTGTGGTGGCACAATAAATAGTATACCAAAAATGAGTGGAATTAAAAGTCTGCCTGTGCGCTCTTTAGAAAATTGCTTCCAAGTCCTTTTAGAAAAAGCAAGTACGGTTCCAGTACCGGATATTAAAAAGAGTAACGGCAGTCTAAATTGTTCAAAATAGACCATAATGTCATCCAATAATTTACTAGATTCTGAATTCATAATGTGAAAACCGTCGCCATTAAAAGGCATACCTAGGTGATGGAAATAAACGGCTAAAATGGCAATAACACGTAACCAATCTAAATCGTATCTTCTTGTTGTAGTATCCATTGATCTTGTTTTTTTGATGGCAAATATAAAAACAATGTCAATGATGGCTTAGGCTAAGTGACAAACGACACACCAGAGTGACGAAATACAAACTTACTTTTTATTGCAATTAGTAAAAACACGATTAAATTCTTGAATCTTAGATCGAGATACTGGAATAGTACCTTCGGAAAAGTTTTTTAAGCGAAGCGCATATCCTTGAGCATTGCCCGAAATGGATTCGATACTCTGCAGATTTACCAAGTAAGAGCGATGTACTTTAAATACATAAGGAAAGGGGTTTAACTGTTCTTCAAATTCCTTTAAAGTCATTCGCTTTAACAATTTCCCTAATCCAGTCACACTGCTGTAAATAATTTCGATATAGTTACCCTCTACTTGTGCAAAAAGAAATGTTCCCATGTTTATTTCAAATTGCTCTCCGAGTATGGGTGTGTTTATGTGAATGGAATTGCTACTCTTTATGATTGATGACGGAGTCGTTATTTGTTTTAAAAAGTTAAAGTGACTATTTAATAATCGCTCTAGGTTTAGAGGCAAAATAAGTATCAGAAGTAAACTTCCCACCAAAAAAGTATTTCTAATTTCCTCCCACAAGTACCGAAATGACCAGTTATCGGGATTCGTATAAATAAAATCCCGAAGAAAAAAACTGGAAAGACCAATTAAAAAGAGCAAAAGTGCTAGATTCAAAAATTCCTTGCCAATCGTCCACTGTCTTTTATCCTTTACTGTTTTATGGAGTAAAAAAAAATAAGCTAGAGCAATGGGTATAGGCATAAACGCATGCACTATTACAATCCATAAACTACTTATTTTGTGCTCAGCTTGGTTAACATCAAATGGATCAAACAAATAGCTAAACAGAAAGCTTATGATGGCCACACCAAAAAGGAGTATAAAAACTTTTTTAAAGTCTTCATAATAAAACGGGTAAGGCTGTTTTATGTACGTGTGGATGTTCATTTGATATTATTTTGACTATTATGCTGTGTTTTTTAAACTGCAAGTACCTGTTTTGGTATATGACAAGTGTTCTTTTTTGGACATGTTTTATACACGTAGTTTCGTGCTGTAATTTAGTCCGTTTTTTTGGGCTATTTGAATTTCTGATTTCGTCTGGCGCTGCTTCATTCATGTTATTTATGGTATTTATTTTAGAAAACATTATTATATCTCTCGATATGGTAAGGTCTTCTAAAACAACGCGTATACATTACTTTACTTTGGTTAAGCGCATCTTTATGATGCTGGTGTCTTTCTTACAGGGACACATGAAAATAGTTGCATTTTATGCCACTTTTTTAGGGTTTCTGTTTTTCACTCCTGTTCTGAATGGATGTAAACAGCAGTTTTGATCTGATTGTCCTTTTTTTCGTTTCTCAATTAAATGTGCCTGTTGACGTTTTATTTTTTCTATGGTATCGAGCTTATCCGTAAATTTTAAATCATTTAAATAAGGGTATGTAACATCTATCTGTGGATGAGTCCTTAAGAAGCTGCTATTAGTTTTTTGCAGGAACTTGATTTGGACTATTTTTTTATGAGTATTTGTTACGCGTTGGTGCACAATGTTAGGAATGGAAAAACGGTTTTTGGTGGTGTATTTGTAAACCTCCCTTTTTCGCAAAAGCGGTACTTTAAAAATATTTCTCATTCCTTTATTTATTAGCAGCAACAGGCAATACTCGTATAATCCAGTAATAAGGATCAAAAATAAGCAATTACTATTCTATAAATAGAGTTCATTAAATCCATTTATGGATTGGTGATGTGTCTTTAATTCCAGGTATAGGCAGCTATCTATCCAGTTTGTGCTTATCTGGGAAAGGTTGGTGCCTATCGATAAAGCCAGAACCTAGTTGAGCTGCCAAATATTTTACTGGCTTTTGTCCAGAAAGTAAATTTCTTTACTCCAATGATTTTTCTTCCTGTAAGCAGATCTACCCTAATGTTTGCAGGATTTAGTTATCCCAAATAGTACCAATGGTCTTGATGTTTATAACTAATTTTAATGCCGCACTTCCAGAGTTCCCTCGCTATGTTATTGCGTATTTGCCGTCAACGGTACATAAAATTTCACACATAAATTCTTCTTATGTGTATTATAGAAACTATAAATAAAAATCGACACATAAATATTCTAATATTTGTCGAGAATTTACGATGTATCATCTAAAAATAAATCATGGCTTTTAAAAGTATTCTGCAAACAGACTTTGTTAGCACAACTCAAAAAGATCCCGAGGTGAACAGTTCTAAAATTCTTTCCATCACTTTGCGATCTATATTATGGGTGTCATTTGCTTTATGCATGGTGACACTTTTTTATTATTACCCTATTGTTCCAAAATGGGAATTAGGGAACCTATTCGCGATTCATGGATTTACTATTTTAATCTGGGCTACAGTTACTTTCTTTAGTGCGATTATTAGCACCTACTCCTATAAGTACTTAACTGGTTTTAGGTATCAATCTAAATTTATCGCACTTTGTTTTGGGTTTACGCTATCGGTTATGGTCTTTGTAATGTCCAATCACATATTCCTCTTGATAAGCAGCTGGTTGTTCATGGGTGTTTTAATGTCTAGATTGATAGGAGTAGACAAGGATTGGGGAGAAGCTAGAGAAGCCTCAAAATTCACGCTCCGTTACTTTCTAACAGGAACAACTTTTCTTGCAGTGGGATTATTGCTCTTAGGTGTTCCTTTAGACACTTTTTTAGTCAGTGAAATCATTCCTCAAATAGATACATTGCCTGATTACATTTTATTAATTGCTGCCATTTGTATCATCACGGCTGCTATTATACAAAGTGCTATATATCCTTTTCATCGTTGGTTGTTATCTGCTATGACATCTCCCACGCCAGCATCAGCGCTGATGCATGCAGGTTTTGTAAATGGATCTGGAATATTACTTGCCATCTTTGCGCCTCTTATATTTGCATCTCATACTCAAGATGTTTTACTCATAATAGGTGGTCTTACTGCTATTCTAGCACAATTTACAAAACTGATACAGGTACATGTAAAGCAAAAATTAGCTTGCTCTACTATCGCTCAAATGGGCTTTATGATCATGCAATGTGGTTTAGGTTTCTACAATGCAGCAGTGGTTCACTTGATACTCCACGGATTTTACAAAGCGTATTTATTTTTGGCGTCGGGAGAAGAAATCAAACACTCCGCTCCTAAAATTATAGCGCAAATACGCATCAAACCATTACAAGCATTAGCCGTTTTAATTTATGGGGCTGTTGCAGCTTATTTCTTCTCTTTCATCACCGGTAAAGGAACACAGTTAGACAGCGGTATTTTCTTAACTCTTATAGCAGCCATTACAGTAGGTCAAGTCACTTATAATATGGTAAAAGAAAAAAGCTTGTCGTCGGTACAAAAAATAGTGGTACCACCTGTTTTATTCTTGCTTGGAATAGGAGCTTACGGACTTATGTACAATGTAGTAACCGCTATTATGGGCTCGATGCCTATGGTTGCTGTAGCCATGCCACTTTCTACACTTCAGATTGTTTTTGGAATCGTCTTTTTAACAGGGTTTTTCATCATGAAGTTGGGTGTTTACAGGCAAATACCTTGGTTGTATGTGAAACTAATGAACGTTTCACAACCTTATAAAAAGACCGTATTAATGTATAAACCTAAATCCTAATGAAGCCTACACACATCTCAAATACGATTCAAAAAGCGGCAAAGGTTATAGGAAAGACCTGGCCATTGTATTCTTTTGTGACTTCTAATCCTCTTTCTGGATATGAAAAATCACACTTTAAGGAAGCGGTATTAACAGCAAAACACTATTTAAAAGCACGTGTTTTTCCAAAATCAGATGTGTTTAAACAAGCTTTATATGCAGGAGAAATAGATCTAGAAATACTTTCTAATGTATTGATAGAAAACAAATTTCTAGAGACTCCAGAATTCTATCTGGGTCAGATGGAAGACGATACAGTAGAGGAGAAGAACCCCAATCATGAATTAGACAGGATGATGTCTAAATGGCTGGCTGCTTTTATGGATGAAGGTCTCGCAGAATGGCAAATGCCCGGAAAAGAAGAAGGTTTTTACAGCTCCTGGCGAAAACTAGCCAAATACGACAACGCGTTAGGCATTAGAAGTAGTTCTGAAATACCAAAATCGAGTACAGAAGCACTCGCAACTGTTTTAGAAGAGTTTGCTGTAGAACAACACGAGGAGCTATTTACACAGCATTTAGCAGCATTACCCGGTTGGACAGGATATATCAACTACCGAACAGAATCAAATTCGGGCTGGCAACAGAAATACCCAATATGTCTGGAGCAGTATTTAGGTGTGCGTTTGTGGATAGCAAAAAACCTGAATATGGAGTTATGGCAAGAACCGCAAGAAGCTCCCATAAATCACGAGGCTTCTCTTAAATATGTGTGGTTGAAAGCTTGGGAAAAAAGCTGGCAATACAAAATGGTTCAAACAGCAAGTAACGCCATAGTGACGCCAGATACGGATGCCTGTCCAGAAGCACAATTGGTGTTTTGTATAGACACACGATCAGAATTGATACGCAGGCATGTGGAAGCACAAGGGAATTATGAAACCTTCGGTTATGCAGGTTTTTTTGGTATTGCAATGGATTATACCTGTCTTGAGGACGGTATTACGAGAAAATCATGTCCTCCTATCCTAGGATCTGCCTATCAAGTAAAAGAAGTGGCGCAACCTAACCGACAGGAAGAAATGAGTGTTTTTAAACAAAAGAATGAGGTATCAAAATTCAAGGAATATTTCTTAAAACGCATGAAAAATATGTTGCCTTCTACCTTTGGTTTTGTAGAAGGAGCTGGTTTGTTTTACGGATTCTCTTTAGTAGGTCGCACCTTATATTCTGGATCTTTATATCGTTTTAAGAATAAAAAGAATGCTTCCTTTGAAAACATATCAGAACCGCAAATTGATGGTACGCATGCAGCTGCAGAAAATGAAGGTATTTCACTAGCAAATAAAGTTGCCATAGTAAAAGGAGCTTTTGATTTGACCGGATGGAAAAAATTTGCACCAATAGTAGTTTTTTCAGGTCATGGCAGTCATACGGCAAACAATGCTTTTGCATCAAGTTTAGATTGTGGCGCATGTGCCGCTAGTCCTGGAAGACATAATGCACGCATGTTAGCAAAATTAGCCAATCTAAAAGAAGTGAGAGAAGTTTTAGCTATTTCGCATCAATGGATCATTCCTGCAGACACCATTTTTATAGGAGCAGAGCACAATACAACAACAGACGAAATTCAACTATTTGATGCACAGGTTCCACCTTCTCACCTGGGAATAGTAAAGCAATTAAAAGAAAACCTGAAGAAAGCACAGGAAACAGCAACTAGGGACAGGTTAGGGGTAACGAATTCTGTCGCTACAGCACAAAAAAAAGCAAATGATTGGGCAGAAACAAGACCAGAATGGGGTCTTGCAAAAAATGCGGGTTTTATAGTTGCGCCTAGAAACCTTACAAAGAACACCAATTTGAATAGCAGGTGTTTTTTACATTCTTATGATTGGAAACAAGATAGTACAGGAGCCGCTTTAGAAGGAATTATGCAAGGACCCATGGTAGTGACACAATGGATCAATAACCATTACTATTTTTCAACGGTTGATAATGAAACTTTTGGAGGAGGTTCTAAAATCACCCATAATATTACGGGTAAATTTGGAGTTGTTCAAGGCAATGGAGGAGATTTAAAAATGGGATTGCCCTTGCAGTCGGTAGGTGCAACCGATTCAAAAATGTACCATCAGCCACTTCGATTATCGGTACTTATCAATGCACCTTTACCCATAATTATTGATATTTTATCTAGAAATGAAAGTTTAAAGTCTTTATTAGATAATGAATGGATTTATCTAATGGTTATGGATCCTACAGATGATAATAGCATCAAGACCTATCAGGAAGGAATGCAATGGAAATTATCTTCTGAGGAGCTCTTAAAAAGAAAAACAACACGTAAAGATACCTATCAAGCGGTAGAAACGGTTTAGAATTTTTACAGCGTTGAGGAACAAAAAAGAGAGCCGCCAGACTCTTTTTTTTGTTTTTGAATGGTATAGGTTAGCAACTTTTACTTGTTACATCTTTTTTAAATCAGTACCGTGCAAAGTAAAAAAAAGGTCGTGTTGATTTTCTCGCTTTCGCGAAAGCGGTAACTATAACAAGGTCTACCTTACACAAAATTTAACATCAAATGTTGTTATAAACTGTTTTACCTAAATGAGTTAGGAACTTTATTTTTTATTTTCCATCGTTGAAAAATAAAACGCTAGCTACCTTTATGGTTGTATTTTCCGCCTTGCTAAAACAAAAAATAAAACCATGTATCAGGCTCATATTTAAAAATTGAATTGATTTTGTTTGCAAAAATGGATCACAGTAATTGTCACTCTTCTAATACATTTTCAAGAACCGTATAATACCTACTCGCTACAAAATCGGCACCAGCTTCGTTATAGTGTACGTCATCTGCAAAAAAACTATCTGTAAATCCTGTAAACATATCTACAGCAATAATTTGGGATGACGTGGTAGAACTTTCTAAGGCAATAGTCGAAACACCTTGTGTAAGTTGATCAAAATAATTTATTAATTCAGGAGTCATTATATCAGACCGAGCAGGTGCTAATTGTTCTATGAGTATAGTTACATCTGGATTTGAATCTTGCAGGGCATTAATAACATCTTCTATATTTGATATCGCTTGGTCATACGGCAAGTTTTGTAAGGCGTCATTTCCACCAGGTGAGCTATAAAGCACAATATCAGGTGGTCCTGTTTGAGTAAGTGAGTTATCAATAACATTTAAAATCTCTCCTGATGTCCAACCAGCTCTGCCTTCGTGGTCCTTATCGAAAAGAAGATTGTTAACTAGTGGATAAGAGGCATTATCTGATTGAGTTCCTATAAAATCAAACGTCCAGTTATTCTCTATCAAGTCTTTCCAGAGTTCGTATCTGTAGCTTTCATAATTAGGTCTATCTCCTTCTACCCTAGATGCGCCTAAAGCCATTATTTTATTTATGGAATGACCAGCTGGATCAGTTATTACTGGTGATGGATCCTCTTTATTTGAGCATGACAAAAGAAATAGCACTGCAATCACCATTAGGGTCATGGTATAAACGCTCCTCGTTTTTCTCATAATTTAATATTTAATTTATTTTTTATGTTGTTGATGCATAAGATCCTTACTGTTAAAATAGCTAATTTAATTTGTTTCTCTATATTTTCTTGATGTGTAGTATTGTAAATGGCCTATCATAATATTTTTATAAGGACTTGAATTCCGCTTTCGCGAAAGCGACATAAGAATAGCATTATAACTTATTTAAAAAGGTGAAAACATCAGATTTTCATAATTAGTTATGGAAAATTCAATATCCTTTAAAATCGGAACTATTTGTGTTTTATTTCAAGACTTAAAAGAAATATTTTAATTAACGTGCGGTTTTTTCCTTTTATGTTCATATAGATACAAGGAATTTCAAAATGGCACAAATTATATTTTACCTGTAATATTTCTTTTTTGCCTGTTTTAACTTCTAAAGTCTTTTCTGGTTTTGTGTTGGAATTAAAAAGCTGACTCTTAACTCTTGAAGAAGGGTAAGATGAAATACAGCTATAAAATAGACCTGATGGAATGAAAATTAATAATATAGTCGCAGAAATTATTTTCAATCCACTTTTTATAATAGTTATTATCTTCATTAGTTCGTATCTAACTACTGTTTCCAACATTTACAAAGTTTTTTTAATTGCTGATAACGGGAGTCTGCGCAGCAACTCCATTTGGATTTAAATTAATGAATTGATTGATTGATTGGGATTTAGTGCGTAACTAAAGTACTTTTCTACGTTTTATCTGAATGGGGATTTGGAGTCTGAAATATAAGGAAGTCTGTCTTAGGGGCCGATATTTCCTCTAACAGGGCAAAAAATATGGGGACAAGCCTTTTTAGCCTGTTTTTCAACACTTTTGGGTCAAGAATGGACACAAGTCTTTTGAGATTGTAGCATATCATGATCAGGTTCACCTCCGATAGTACATTTTGTTTTCCTCTCATCAATGTATGGGTGAATCCCCATTGCCTTTTTAGGGTACCGAACTGATGCTCTGTTATTTGTTGCCTTAGCCTATAGTATTCCGGGTTTTCCTCTACTCTTTTTTGGTTTTCCTCCAAGGCTTCCTGATAAATAGAGCGGTCTATGAACCGTCCGTTTTTATTTACCTTATAGATATCTTACGGTGCATGTCTTGCAGGCGGGTTAGTTCTTGTAATGCTTTACCTTACTTACACCATTAAAAAACACTTGAAACTTATATTTTAGATTGAAAATAGTTCGTCATTTCAAATAAAATCCGCTGGATAAAAATATTAATTATATATGCTCCTCAAATATTACTTCGAATTTTGAATTACAAACGCACTAACATCACTTAAAACATCTTTGACGAATGCCCGCTTTCCAAATAATTCTAATTTAATTAAAAAACCAATCCCGGGATTCATAGCACTAAAGTGCTTACTTTTCAATAGGCCGTGTTCTGCTTCTTGATATATTTTTAATTGGTAATTATCAGTATTATTTGTTGAAAAAATACGCTCATACGTTTGATGAGATTCTTCAAAGTCTACATTCAAGTCCTCTGCACCAAATACACCAAAAATGGGGCATCGAATATTTTTTAAATCTTGCTCTGCATCACTTGAAATATTTTTTTTGACAAAATAAAATCGCTCCTCGCTCATAAAGTCGCAGTCCTCTTCTTGTTCATTTTTACATTGTTCTTTCTGATATGTCACATAGTCGGAATAGGTATTATTCGCATTAAAAAGATTGAAATCAATTTCATTTTGTCTTACCCCTGCTTCAATCGCCTCTTTATTAGCACCTTCCAACTCCATTCTTGTTCGAGTTAAATAGTTGCTTTGTCGTTTCCAATTAATCGCACCGGATACACTAATGATAAAATCAGGATACTTCGATAAAGTCACCACTTTTGGCATTACCCATCCTGCTTGACTAAACCCCATCAATCCGATAGAAGAAAAATCAAAACGAGAATCTGCTTTGATAAAGTCAATCGCGGCAATTACTTCATTTGCTCGATCTTCCATAGATTGATTGAGCCATTTCCCGGTACTTTGCCCTATGCCTTTTTTATCCCAAGACATGCTTGCAATACCTTTTTTTGCTAATTCATTCCAGATATGTTCGTAATAGCCGTAGGCATCACGTCCTAATTCTCCGTCACCATGAACAAAGATAACCAAAGGCGTTTTCTCTCCAAGGCTATACTTTTTCTTGGGTAAATTCACGATTCCTTCAATGGTATCTGATTGAAATTGAAAATGGATAACTTGACTTTGGTAATTCGTTTTTCCCCACAAGAAAGTAGTGGCAACTAGGAGTAAAATTATGACGATAATTATTTTTGATATTTTATTCATTGTATGCGTGTTTTAATTTTAGTTATGCACTTACTACGTTTGCGTTCTGAAATAAATTCAATTAAAAATTAAATCTTACTTCTAACTGAAATCCGAAATTTCTATTGATCCCTTTAAACGTTTGCCAATGTTGAAAAACTCCTGCTCCAATCACGATTCCAAACTCTGTCCAAGGAATTGCCTTTATTTGTTTATGAATTGAAGGGCAAAGATATTTTGCAATAAAGAATAAAGTGAACCTCCCTATAATGTGAAGCAAAAAAAAGTGTCTTACTTTATCGGGAACACACTACTAATACTATTAAAGTGCTTTTATACAAGTAGTTAAGTAAGTAAAAAAAAGCGCATTTAATATACCTGAAAAATAATTAATCATGTATACCCGTGTGCTGTTTACTATCCGAAACTATCGTGATTACTGCTTTTCTGATAAAAAGACAGGAAATAAAATCTAACAAAAGAATGCTGTATATTTCAAATGTATAGTTTCTGACATTTTAATAGATGAAACAGACCTATTCAAAATTTAGCATCTAAAGGAATCATTAATAGCGAATAGCGTTTGACCATTGAAAAATAAGGAATAAAGCCACCTAAAAAAAATCTCATTATATTCTCGGAATAAAAGGAGGTTTATTAGTATTATACGTTCAGCCACTTAGTATCAAGCAAAATACGCACACAACAACGGAAGATTAGCAAGTGAAGTTTTTCAGGTCGAAAAAAAAGCGTTAGAAGTTTGCATTGGCTTTCATCCTGTAATTTTCCGCATGATATACTCCAGAGGGCCTTTTTTAAATTTCATGAGCCAAATATGTGAAAAAAATATTAGTACAACGCTAAAAACAATCGCGTAAACTACGGTGAATTCTATAGAAAATGCAAACTCTAATTTCCTAAAAAACAATTTTATAGCAAGCATTCCGATGATGACGTGAAAGAAGTAATTACTTAATGAAAGCTGTCCTGTGCTTACCATCTGCTTTATAAAAAGGGTATGCGATAATTTAGTACTAATGTATATGGATATTGAGATAACGAAAACAGCTAAACTAGAAGCTGTAATCATATAAAAAAACACTGGTGGCATTGGCGTTGTTCCTAATAGATAGGTGGTGTCTAGCGCCTCTTTTGGCGATAATTGACTTAGATAATTAATTAAAAAAATGGAAATACTTTTAAAAACAACAAATATTGTTAGAGAAAATATAGTTATTCGATTTCTTATCTTCACATCATTAAAGTTTATTCTTCCAATCCAAATCCCGGTTAGTAGAAAAGCAATCCACGGGAAAACCGGATGAAAGCCGTTCAGAAACAAATTGCGAAAAAACCCGTTTACAGTAAAGAAATCTGTGTATTCTAAAGTATTCCAATCCCAACCGGCTTCATAATTAAAGAATAACAGGGAAGCAGAATAAGCTATTATTAACAAAAAACTTAGTGTTTGTAGCCATTTACGCGAGACTGACAAAAACAAAACTCCTATTGGTACATACAGACCGTAAAAATGTAAAATGTCACCAGACCAAATAGAATAATAGCTCAAACCTACAACCAAAAGGAATGCAGCTCTTTTTAGCAGGATTATTTTTACTTCTCTTATTTTACCAAGATCGTTTTTTGCTTTTGCATTTTGATACATTAAAGTCATACCAACACCTGCAAGAACTACAAAAAGAGCCGCTGCTTTACCCGATAATAATTCTACCACGTGATATAAATAAGCATCAGTTTTGGCTACCATTACGGTTTTGAAATTCACGAATATCATTCCAATGATAGCGAGTCCTCTTGCAAAATCATACCCTAAAATGCGATTAGTTTCTTCTGTCATTATTTTTTTGTTGTATAATGAATATTCACACCATCCATTTCTTTAATGTCAATATTCAAAACCATTCTATTTATGGAAAGCTTATCAATAATGATTTTTATGCCATCTCCTTTATTGTTATGCATAGTAAAATGGTTTTTCTCAGTATTGAATGTCCATTTGCCTGATGTTTTAGTCCCCTCATCCACACTCACATAAGTCATATCTTTATTTAGCAAAATATAATCGTTCTTTTCTTTTTCATCAGGTTCGTGATCTACCCACATAACTTCATACTTTTCCAGATGCCACTTTTTACAAAGTGTTTCTTTGTTTAAAGTTTGTGAAAACCCGCTCATATATAAAAGAGGAAGGAGTACAGATGTTAATAGTATTTTCTTCATGGTATAAGATTTATAAAAAATTAGCGTGGAATAAATCGATGAGTTTATTTTTTAATTAAAACAGTGAATAAAACAGGGATCACCACCAATGTTAAAATTGTTGCTACAATTAAGCCAAACATAAGTGCTACTGCTAAGGGAACAAACATTTCGTTGCCGGATAGCGAAAGCGGAATAAGAGCCATTACGGTAGTTGCTGTTGTGACCATAATTGGAACAAAACGCTGATTGGAAGAATCCCTACTCGCTTCGATAATACTCATTCCTTGCTCCTTGGCTCTGTTAATAAATGTAATGAGCAATATGGCATCGTTTACTACAATACCAATCAAACTGGCAATTCCTAAAATTGCAGTAAACGAAAACGGCTGATCAGTAACAAGCAAACCTGCAATTGAACCAATGAATGCCAATGGTAAAGTGAGTAGTATTACAAAAGGTTGTGTAAATGAATTAAATTCAATCATTAAAATAATATATACTAGAAATATTGCAGCTAGTGCCGCAAAGCCTATATTTCCAGAATCTTTTTTTGATGCTTCCCGCTCTCCATTGAATGTAATATCCGTTCCACTTGTATTTAGTTTTGGTAAGATTTCAAACTCAATAATATCAGCAATTTCTGTAGCACTATAGCCTTCTCTTGCATCGCAAAATACGCTTATGTTTCGTTCCTTATCGGTATGCCTGATGACAGGATATTTCTTCTCAATTTTGATATCTGCTATTTGTTTTAGCAAGATTTTTTGTTGCGTTTGTGATGAGACAATTCCCAGATTCTCAAGCTCGGAAACAGAAGAGATATCACTCGATATGTTCACAGGGAATTCGTTTCCATTTTTCCTGTATTTTGTCAGTTCGCTACCCATAAGAGCCAAATTAATCTGCTTTTGAATATCGTATTGGCTTAAACCTAACGACGCTGCTAAATTGAAATCAATATCAGCTACATATTCGTATTTTGCATTACTTATGCTCGTACCAATTTTATAGGCTCCTTCAAGGTTCCTAAGTGTGTCTCTTATCATTTTTGCAACTTCAATATTTCTATCAATATTATCGCTTGAGATATCCATTAGCACGGCACCACCACCCGAACCTGACAAGCTTAATAATCGGGTTTGGACAGAAGCTCCTATAATCTTTTCGTTAAATTGATTTTGTAAATATGCTGCAAGTTCTTTTTTATTGGTAAAATTTTCGCTCTGATCCATATCAAAATCAACCTTGATTTGTGCATATTCCAAGGATTGCACATTTACTTCCATCAGTTGATAAAAGCGGGGTAATGGTTTACCAATAGAGGAAGTATAAGATATTGTTTCTGGTTGTTGTTGTAAAATATGCTCTATTTTTTCAACAATATTTTCTGTGTTTTCAAGGTTGAAAATTTCGCCAGAAATATCAATATAAAGCGTTTGCTTATCTGCTGGCGGGAAATATTCCTCATTAAGAAATCTTACTGATATAAAAGCTACTATTAATAACACAAAACTAATTGCAAGTGTTGCCTTTTTATAGGTCAAAGCTTTGTTCAAAAAACTAATAAAAAACATTCGCAAATAATTTTTTCTTGGTTTTTTCTCTTTTGACTTTCGCGCAAATAATACAGTTAAGGCAGGTATGACCAGCATAGACACAAAATAGGATGCAATTAAGGAAATAATTACAATTTTTGGTATAGCACCCAACAAATCGCCAGCAGCACCCGGTAAAAATAATAAAGGTGAAAAAGCTGCAATGGTAGTTAATGTTGCTGAAAGTATCGGTTTTGCAGTTTCCTTCGCACCCAGATATGCCGCTTGTAATTTATCTTTTCCATTATTGAGGTGCTCTTGGACTGCTTCTACCACAACAATGGCGTTATCCACAAGCAAACCCAAAGCAATAATTAATGCTGTTGTAGATATTTGATGAACCTTTAAATCGAAAACCCACATGGCAACAAAGCTTATAAGTATTGAAAGCGGAATAGCCACCGAAACAATAATTGCATTTCTAAAACCCAAAGCAATAAAAACCACAATCATCACAAAAGCGATGCCCTGCAAAAGATTCATCATAAAATCAGAAATTGATTTATCGATGCTTTCTGGCTCAAAAGATATTTCATCAATAATTAAATCATCGGGAAAATCTTGTTTTGTTCTTACAATTCGTTGTCGAACATCCTTACCTATTGGGATAATATTCTTTCCAGATTTAAAGAAACCTGCCAGCAAAACTGCATTTTTTCCATTTTGTTTGGTTTTGTATTTTACATCTTTACTTTCTAATATTTTTACAGTAGCTAAATCTTTAAGCCTGACAGAACTGCCATTTTCTGTAGAAGTATATAATATTGTGTTTTCAATATCCTTTACAATTCCGTACGGGCTTGTAATATTCACGTTTATCTGGCCATTTTTGGTTTTAATTGCTCCAGCAGGAAAGGAGACATTCTGAGCTTTTATTATTTCTGCTATATTTTCAATAGAAATTGGATATTTTTGAAGTTGAGCAATATCAATCTTAATCTCAATTTCTTGCGGAATTTTCCCAATTAGTTCAAAACGGGTAACTCCATCAACTTTGGAGAGTTGTTTTTGAAAAACTTCGGCATAAGCTGATAATTGTTCATAATTGTATTTCTCGCCTGAAAAACTGATGATCATTCCTGCAGTTTCTATCAGTTTTGTATCTATGTAAGGCTTATACGCATCTTTCGGAATACTAGCATCAATATCATTAATAACTCTTCTTAGTTCTTGCCATGATTTTTCTACCTCAGCGTCGTTTGTTAAGGATACAATAACAATAGAAGCGCTATTAAATGAATAACTCTCTACTTTATCAAAACCTGAAACCTCATTAACCGCATTTTCAATTGGATTCGTAATAAGTTGCTCAATATCTGCTAGCGATGCGCCAGGATAAATGGTCGTAATCATGGCAACAGGTACTGCAATGTCTGGGTTTTCTTGTTTTGGTAAAAGAGTGTAAAAATAGAAGCCAACAATGGCAACAGCAATTGCGATAAACAGGGTAATCTTGCTCTGTTTTATTGGAGCTGATAGAAACGATGTTTTTATATCTTGATTTGTTTTCTTCATGATTTCTATTTAAGAATTTTTACTTTGTAACCTTCTTTAATACTTGCCGCACCCTTAGTAATTAACTTATCGTTTTCTGCTAGACCAGAAACCCTAACTTCTTCTCCAGAAAAATCAATAATTTGAACTACTTTTTTTCTTAATCTGTTGTCTTCTGACAGATTAACAAAATCTTGCCCATTGTTTGATATATATTTTATTGGGATCCAAATTCCTTGAAGCGTGTCGGTTTCAAAATATATTTTTGCGGTAAGCCCTATACTTGCTTTTATGGAATTGTTATTTGAAAAATCAATTTTAACAGTATGTCTAAAAGTCTGAAAGTCGGGAAGCGTGGCTATATAATTTACTTCTCCATAAACTTTTTTATTTTTAATTTCAACAATTACTTTTGTGCCTTTTTTAACAATTTCCAAATCTTTTTGCGACAACGCAGTTTCTGCAAATAATCCTTTGCCTTGAATAATTATTGTTTCTGCTCCTGCATCAATAAGTTCTCCAACTTTAGGTAAAATATCAGAAACAATCCCGTTTGTTTGAGCGATAAGTGTGGTTTGTTTAAAATCTTCATTTTTTGCATCGCTGTTCATTTTACTTTGTTCCCAATCTTTATATTTCAAATCACGGTCCAATTTTTCTTTTTCGATATCTGTTCCCGATACCCCTCCTAATTTAAATACTTTTTCAAGATTTTGATAATATTTCTGGGCTTCTAAATAGGCACTTTTGGCTTGTTTTTCTTGATTTTTAGCAACATTTAATGCTAAAGTGAAACCTTTTGTTTCTAATTGCATCAATTTAGTGCCCTTTTGAACAAACTGATTTTTACTGACAAAAATTGATTTTACTCTCCCGGGAGTCAGAAAGCTGTAGTTGATAATTTTAGAGCTTACTATTCCAAAATATTCGATCTGACGAACTCTTTCTTTGGTTTTTAGAACTTCAATTTCAACAGGGAACTCAAGTTCTGCGATCTGTTCTTCTTTTACATCAACGCAAGAAGCTATTGCAAAAAGGGCAAGTAATAGCAATGCAGAATTAAAGGTTTTTAAACTAGATGTTTTCATTTTCATTTTTTTAGTAGTTTGCAATTGCGTTGTTAAAATCAATCTGTGTACATTTAAAATTATAAATGCTATTGTATAAATTTATTTCAGCTCTGTTATAATCGTTACTTATATTTCTTAAATCGAGTTGAGATATTAAACCGCTTTTTGCTGTTTCAATAGCAATTTCATAAGCTTGCTTTGCTGTTTCTCCCGTCGATGTTGCTACCTGTATGGTTTTGTATTCTTCTGATAATTTCATTTCCAGATTTTGAATTTCGATGGTCATACTCAATTTGGCTTCTTGTTTTTCTAATGAAGCAATATCAGATACTATCTTTGCCTTACTTACTTGAGATCTTCTATAACCACCCGAGAAGATTGGAACAGTAAATGTTACCGCTGTATACATAATTTTATTCTGATTATCTTTAAGATCCCATTCATCTGAACTACTAAAATAACTGTAACCTGCTCTTAAGTTTAATGTTGGATAATACTCTGCTTGCTTATTTTTTATTTCTAATTTTTGTAAATGATTATTAGCTTCTAATATTTTGTAGTCAATCCTATTGTTAATTGCATCATCTGAATCTACATTGGAATCTCTCAATTCATATGCTGCTAAATCGTAATCTATTACAATGTTATCTGTTGGATTTATTCCTGCAATTAGTTTTAGATTTCCTAAAAGAATTAAATAATTTCTTTTTGCCTTTAGCAATCTTGGCAATTCTTCTTCCCAACCTATTTTCGCTTGCAATAAATCTAATTTAGATATTAATTCATTTTCAAATTTATTTTTTGATGCTACGTAGTTTTCTTTGGCAAGTAATTCCGATTCCTGACTAACTTGATATACATTTTTAATTAATACAGTTTGTAAAAATGCTTTTTTAGCTTCAGCGATTATCTTAATTACTTGGTCTTGGTTTTGTAGTTTTCCAATATTAGAAAACTGTCGAGCCGATTTTAAATTGTAAATATTTTTAAGACTAAATAGGTTTTGTTCTAATAAAATATTAGCCTGAAACTCGTTATTAAAATTAGTTTTGAACCTTTGCATTATTTGAGGAATTTCACCTGTAACAGGGTCAATATTTCCAAAATCAGGAGCCTCAAAAAAGGTGAATTGATCGTTTAAATTACGTTTCACTTCAGTTTGTGCATTTATTTGGGGTAATAATGCCGACATAGCCTCCTCAATGGATAAGGCTGCTAATCGACTCTCTTTTTCAGAAATTTTTATTTGCAGATTATTTTCACGAACTGTATTCACAAATGTTTCCAGATTGTAAATAGTTACATTGCTTTGCGAAAAAGAAAACTGTGAAATAAAACTTATTGTCATAATAAATAAGCTTTTAATAAGGGTTCCTTGAATACTAAATAATTTCATTTGCTCACATTGTTAAGTTTAAAACAATGCAAAGGTGCGATGCAAAAAAGCGTAAAAAAATTTAAAGGGCTTAAGGCTAAACTATAGGGATAAGAAAGTAATCTTTGGGCTATTTAGGTGTTCGCCCCATCAGTTGGGGTGAAAAGCCACTTATACCATTAATTGATATACAGACAGTTACGGTTTTGTGGTAACTTTATTAAATTCAGAAATATAGCTTTTTGATATAGGAATTGTTAGTTCCGAAACCTGATTTAATTTTAAATTATAACCTGAAGATGTCTTTTTTGCAAGTTCGATATTGTTGGTATTTACAATGAATGAACGATGACAACGAATAATAGGAGTATTCCTAAAAGTAGGTTCCAATTTTTTTATAGAGTTTCTTAATAAAGACTTTGAGAGTACACCATTTTCTAAATAATTAACTTCTACATAATTATCTGCAGATTGTATAAAAAGTAGATTTTCTGTTTTTAAAACTAATTTTACAATTGCGTTTTCGTCTTTAAGGGTAATATCTGGCAAAGGTTTTTCTACTGATTTATTTGTAATATTTTCATTTTCTAAATTCTTGATTACATCTTTAATGTGAATGTAACTCACATATAAGAAATAGGGCGGAAGCATAATTAACGTGTAAGCTAATAGATTCTCTAACCAAACAGTTAGAAAATTTCCTGTAAAATCCTTATCTAAAATTTCAAAAACAAACCAAACTGACGCAACAAAGACAGCTTCTAAAAGAAACCAAAAAAATAAGGAAATAATAGTAAATCTATTTAGATTAAATAAAACTCGGACAACAAATTGAGATAATAGCAATACAACAAAAGCTAAAGTCATTGCTATAAATAATTCAATAAAGACATCTTCCTTTGTAATCGATCCTTCGTAATATAGACCAAAAGGTTCAAAAAAGTTAAGAAATACAAAAGCCGTAAAAACAGAAAATGCAACAAGATAAAACTTTCTATTTGTAGAATTTATGTCAATATCTGATTGTATGTATTTTCTAATTCGTTTCAAGTGAAATTTATTAATTACATTTTATGTCCGTAAATGTATTATTATTTCCTGAGGTGGGGAAATTTTACTCTTTTGTAAATGTAGGTTGTGATGCAGCCACTGAGATCTTTAAATGGGTGTAATTTGTGTTGTCTTCTTTTATTTTCCTAAAACGGCAAAAGTGGTACGGCAAAAACAAAATCTTTCCATTAAGTCAATTGTTAGTTATATATTTTAATTCACGTCCTATATATTTAATTTATATATTATTGTTTCTATTTCTGTTTTAAGAGCATCCTAAAGAATTGCAAACAAATTATAAATAGAAAACTTTTCGGTAATTTTCATGGCGAGCATGAGCCATAAAGATACTCGGCTTTTATGCTGTCTTTTTATTTTGAGTTGATTAATTGTTTCTTACTAGCGAAAGATTCAAATAAAAAGTTGATCCCTGTCATGATCAAAATTAAAGATATAGTTCCTGCACCAATCCATTCCCATTGTTCTGCATTGCTGTGTTTTAAAAAACCACTTTCTACTAAAGCAGACAGTCCAAATCCCAATAGAGCCGTTCCTGATCCTCCAAAATACCAATAGCGTTTTTGCAACTTTTTTTTAGTGTAATTATTCTTTTTCATTATCTAAAACTAAGTAATTTCTTTTTATAAACCCCAAAGCTGTTTAAAAAAATTTTCCTAGGTTTTGCTGATTTTAATGAAGCTTTTTTGTTTTAATTCGCAAAGTCATTACCCGATTTTTTATAGATGGCTTAAGCTTGATTTCCTTAAAAATTAGAATACGTCAAAAAAGCGAATGAATCAGTCTTGTTCTTCCACGTGCGCCACGCGTTTGTTTCCACTTCATAAATAAAAGTGCTGTTTTCACCTCAGTTTTCTGTCATATGAAGATTCATCGTATTTTACTCTTTTTAAACCTAAATCTTGGAAATCAAAACTAAAGTCAATAATAGGTAAGATCCCTTTCCTTTTATATTTTTTCCATTTCCTTTTTTATCTAAAGTATACATGGCAAAAGCGTCGGCATTCATATCTTGATAGTCCCATTTAGTTTTGGAGATCTATGAGACTTCATTCACAATTTATCTCCATTCATAAAAACTTCCATAGTACCAAACCAAGGGTCTTTGTAAATGCCAGTATAATCGTCCACGTTAATATGAGAATCATCCTTGTTTTCCACAACTGCCCACACTTCTTGTGATACCGCATCTCCTGTATTTTTAGAGCTATTCATATACATGGCATACTTATCAATGCAACCAAAATCATCTGATCCTGAATAGCTATTACAATGGTATTTGATACTGCTGCATACAATATTCCGCCGTTACCACTTGTATTGGTTAAAATAACAACCCTTAAATGTATATCTGGAATTAAAATCGTTTTAGTTAACATTCCTGGTAAACTTTAGCTATGTGAAACGCTCATAGTCCCTTTTATATCTGTTAATTCCCAACCTAATTCGTAACAGGCAACATGAGAGTTATAACGTACTAACTGCTGCACTATTAATCGTTTTGTAATTATTAGGCAGTACTCGTAATGTATCTTATATCTGAACTTGATTCATGAGAGGTTGCATAGTTACTTTTATCTTGTACTTCATCTAAACTGGCAGAGGAATTATCCATATCTAGCTTTTGTAAAATCCGTTTTGTTATAAAATCTTCCCATGACATGCCAGTAGTTCGCTTAATGAGTTCGCCGGCAGCCATTTAGAGTATGTTGTCGCAGTCATATTTTGTTCTAAAAGCAAGTACTGGTTTAAAATGCTGAAAACTTGATAATAAGTCATCTATTGTAAAATCTGCACCGCTTGGAATAGGTATCAGATCGCCAGAACCTTTACCGAAGCCAGTGCGATGCGTTAATAAATCTTGAATATTAAAGTTTTCAGTCACGTACGGATGGTACATTTTAAATTCCTGAATATAGGCTTTAACTTTATCGTCCCATTTCAACTTGTTATCTTCAACTAAAATAGCCAAAGTAGCAGTTGTAAAAGCTTTACTGTTAGAAGCAATCGCAAAATTAGTATGCTTATTTACGGCGCTTTTTGTATCTATAGATTTTAATCGAAACTTCTACTATAAGGGACTTTTCCATCTTTTACAATTGAAATAGTACAACCTGCAACATTAAATTTACTCATAGTATATTCCATGATAGAATCAATTTGTTGAGGCAATTACTGACCAAAACAAATATTAATTGTGAGTAAAGGGAAAACTAAGGGTGTACATCTATGAACAATTATTTTTTTCATGAGTATTGGAGTTTTATGAGCACTAGTAGTTCTTTTATGTGTCTGATAGCTAGAAAAACATAAAATTACTTTCGGTCGTGCACAGCGCCTAAAACTTGTTTTCGAGTTATTATTTTATATTTTCTAATGATCAAAAAGTAAGATTACGTTGTGTTATCAAATATACCCAACCCTATGGGTTAACAACTAGTAATCCAATTACGTATAGCCTTTTTTGCTTTCGAGCCTTTCTCCCGTTACTATTTCAATGGTCTTTTTTTTATCATACCGCCTTTTATATCCTTTATGCTGTTCATTACAATAAACGCATTGGGCTCAATTTTTTCGATCTCTGTATTTAATTTGTTTAACTCTAAACGGGTAATGACTGTATAGATAATATCCATTTCTTTTGAAATACCATTTTTGGCATAACCGCCTTGACCTTTGTAAATTGTCACACCACGTCCCAATTTATCAATTATCATTTCTTTTATACGGGTACTCTGTGAGGAAATAATTGTTACGCCTATATATTCTTCGATACCCTCAATTATGAAATCCAATGTTTTAGAAGCCGAGATATAGGTTATCATTGAATAGAGGGCAATTTCAATAGAAAGTAAATACGCTGCAAAAGAAAAAATAATAACATTAATCAAGATGATAATGTCGCCAATCGTTGTGGAAAATTTCCGACTTAAGAAAATTGCAAGGATTTCAGTGCCGTCAATTACTGCACCACCTCTAATCGCAAGTCCTATTCCCGCTCCTAAAAAAAAGCCACCAAAAATTGCGACGAGTAAATCATCATCTGTAACGTTTGGAAAGGGAACGATTGCAACACAAAGTGCCAGTCCAATAATTGCCAGGGCTGTCTTTATAGCAAAGCGTTTCCCCATAATTTTATACCCAAGAAATATAAAGGGAAGGTTGACACCAATTATAAGAATGTAAAGAGGAATTTCTGTTATTGCAGCTAAAAGTAATGAAATACCTGTAGCTCCTCCATCAATAAAGTCGTTTGTTAACAGAAAACCTTTAAAACCAAAGGAAGCAGAAAAAATACCGGTTATTATAAGTATTAAATTCTTAAAATTACGTTTCAGGGAAATAACAGACTGCCGGTATTCTTTTGCAAGTTTATATTCAGATGGGTTTCCTTTTGGATACCTTCCTTTATCTCTAAACTTAAGAGTTGTCCACATTATAATATTTGCTAAAAATGGTTTCATCCTAGTTTTATGTTTGTAGTATCGTTTTTGTATATAGTTCTTTTCAGACTTAAGCACCTCAATTAGTGTACATAAACTAAATTTAGGTACAGCGAGATTTTCGCATGTAGGCGAGAAGCAAGGAATTAATTATAAATGTGTTGTAAGCTTCTTAGAAGCATTTTTAATTTATTGGAATATAAATAATTAATTTAAAGGATGCAAGTTCCTTGTACCTTGAAGTGTCCTTGGACTGCCATAAGGAATGACTATTGGAAACTTTGGTAAATCGCAAGGACAGGAATCGTGAAGTTGCTTATGAAGAAAGTGAGACGACTATCCCGATAGATTCTGTGTTAATAATCAAGTAAAGTTTCAATTTGTTTAATTAATATTGATATCTGAAGGCAACTATAAGTGAGCCTGCAAGGGTACCCCAGCATTCATGTGTTGTACCTTTTTTTGATTATAGCCATTTTTATAGGGATTCTGGTTGTTATCTATCACAAAAATAAGTTCAAGAATTTTCTTTATACCTCGCGTCCTTTGCAGTTTTACTTTACTTTGACGCCTTTACTTTTGTAGATTCTATTTTCATAAATAACAGATGATTGTTAGTTTAGCCCCCAATAAGTTCGGAGTGCTATTTTAAATTTCAATTAATACCTTTGAGATATGAAATACAAGAAATGGAGTTTAGAAGAAAAGTTAAAAATTCTATCCTCATCTGAAGAATTAGGAATCGTTGAAACCTGTCGTAAATACAAGGTTAGTACTGGAACTTTTTATAGTTGGAAGAAGAAATATGATACCCAAGGCGAAGCAGGCTTAAAAGTGACCTATGACACGCGTAGTAAAGAATTAAAGCAAGCAGAAGAGGAAAATAGAATACTACGTAAGCTTTTAAGTAACAAAGAGATTGAGCTGGAAGTCCAGCGAGAACTTTTAAAAAAAAAGTTTGGGACGTCCGATCCAAGAAAGATTTAGTAGATACTGTTTTTAACACCTATAAAATCAGTAAAACTAGCATAATCAATATGGTAGGAATGGTTCACAGCAGTTATTATCGCAGACCAAGCTTTGGGAGAAAAGGAAATAAGCCAAGTGCATTTACGTATCATAATAAGAATGGATTGGTTACTCAGGATGCTGTTATTGAGTCTGTAAAGACCATATTAAGTCATCCTTTTGTAGATTGTGGCTACAGATTAATGACTTCTTATTTGACTCGAGATGGTTATGTAATTAACCATAAAAAGCTGTACAGAATAATGAAAGAAGCGAACCTATTGAAGTTAGAAGACCGTATTGACAGGAGCGGTTCTGGGCGCAAGTTTGTTAAATTCAGAAAAGTAAAGACTACAAAACCCTTTGATTGTTTAGAAATGGACATAAAGATGGTTTGGATTCCTAGTGCGGGTAAAAATGCTTATTTACTATCTGTAATAGATGTTCATACGCGAAGAATATGAATAGACCTTTTTGCTTTTTCAATTCAACAAGCTCAAGTGATAACATTGCTGTCTGACTTATTTATGAACTATCAATACCCTAATAATGTAGTGATTAGAAGTGATAATGGAAGTCAATTTATTGCCAAGAATGTAAGAGAATATCTAGGACTTATAGGCGTGGCCCAAGAATTTACACATATAGCAACACCAGAAGAAAATGCTCACATAGAGGCTTATCACGGAATTTTAAAGAAAGAAGTTTTTCAGAGATTTGAATATAGAACCTTTGGAGAAATAGAAAAATCCTTCAAGAATATGTTCTATTTTACAACAAAGAAAGGCTTCACGGACTATTAGGAAGAATAACACCAATGGAAAAATGGAACGCTGACAAACACCTGATTTTAATGAATAAATTAACCGCATAATCTAACTAACGAAATTTAAAAGAATACTCTTGTTTTATAGGGGTCAAAACTATGTAGCTATGTCGGTATAACACCAATGATAGGTGAGTCTGGCAGCAGCGTTCGAGGTCGCGCAAAGATAAGCAAGATAGGCAATAGAAAGCTACGCAACCTACTTTTTCTATGCTCTTTCAACGCTTGTAAACATAACAGGGCTTGTCGGGCACTTTATGAGCGAATAGTCAACAAAGGTAAAAGCAAAAAGCTGGCATTGATAGCGGTCTGTAATAAGCTTTTAAAACAATGTTTTGCTATTGCAAAATCTGGCATTCCGTATGATGAGACGTATGTTTCCGTACTGCCAAAATAATTATTAAAAAAAATGATGATGATGATGGTGGATCATTGTTGAACTGGAAATAACTCAGAGAGTTATTCCATTTCAACGATGCAGAGAACTATTGCGAAAAATATTAGTAAAAATCACTTGTTTTTTGCCTCAGTTCTTTGTTGTAAGTAGTTATTTTCTTTTCTTTAATTCAGATATCATTAATTCATATAAGTCCTCAAATTTAATTTTCAATCCATTTGTTGATATTTGAATTGGAGACTCAAATTTCTTAAAATTAGTTTCAACATTTTTTCTTGCTAAAACATTTTTCTGTCTGTCGATAAAATCAATTGGGTTATTAACAATTACTCGTATAAGATTTTGATTCATAACTTTACTTTTTTCTATCCTTTCTATATTTTCCCATTTTATAAGGCCAGAGTTTATAGAAGTCGAATTGTCATATATTCCATCATCATTAATTTTTATTCCGTATTTATTTTCAAAGAGTTTTTTTGATATTAATACTCCCATTGCTCCAAATAATATTATATAAAAAAATCCGATAGATTTTCTAAAAATATTGTTGTTTAATATTTCGACATTTACAATTGGTGCATAATAAGAAATCCATATTCCTAATAAGACAAACAATAGTGATAATGTAATTAATCCAATGATCTTAATCTTACTAATCTCTATGATTTTTTCTTCCATTTTCGTTTTTTTTTTAAATGTCTTGTCCTGAAATACGGCTACAGGTTAAAATTGATTTACGCTGTTTTTAAATATACCATATTAGGTGTTTTATAGTCTAAAGATAAATGTAATCTTATTTCGTTGTATAGATTAATTGCATTT